>JABAOC010000424.1_pt1 | contig 122636 bp, 99 predicted proteins | sample 7062161 | NCBI WGS metagenome assembly JABAOC01 (sample SAMN14538625, study PRJNA623070) | marine sediment metagenome | biome: marine biome [ENVO:00000428]; feature: marine pelagic biome [ENVO:01000023]; material: deep marine sediment [ENVO:00002113] | place: India: Gulf of Khambhat ... | reverse complement strand
AGAGTTGAATAAAGATTGGGCAACCTCGAGGGATCATAATGGTATATTTTTTGCTCTATTTGGGTAACACCGGATAAAAGGAGTAACTTTGCCAATGAAGCATAAAAAATGTCTTTTTTTCATACTTTTTGTAATTGTTATCTCAAACAGTGTTTATTCAATGGATAGGGATGATGCAATCGATGACGAGTTCTTCGTCAAATCAGGCGGGGAAGAACTGTACATCAAAGTTCGAGGGCAGAATTTCGGTAATCCGGTGCTGCTTTTTCTTCATGGAGGTCCCGGTGAATTGACAGGCCCTTTGAGTTTTCAGGCATATGCAGGGCCGGAACTTGAAAAACACTTTGTCGTAGGATATCTCCATCAACGCAATACATGTAAATCTCCTGCGGTTCCGGTCGATACGCTCACAATCGAGCAGTTTGTCAAAGATGTCCATAATGTCGTTGAATTCCTACGAGAGAAGTTCAACAAGGATAAAATATTTTTGTTAGGGCATTCATTCGGAGGAATTCTCGGATATTTGTACTTATTGGAATATGAAGACAATCACCATATAGAGAAGTTTGTTTCTGCCGCAAGTGCGTTCAGTGCAGTCTCTCTTGAAGAAAATGGTTATAACACCGCTCTGGAATTGGCGAAGAAAACCAATAATCAGAAGGCACTCGAGAGACTGGATACATTAGGGCCTCCTCCTTATGAGACGTTTCAGGAAGGAATGGTGTGGCGGATGCTTATCATGAATATGTTGAACGGAACGAACGATGGGATTACTAAAAATTTCCAAATGTCAAAGGTGATGTCGATAACCGGAATAGAAAACATCGATCCGGAATGGCAGAAGAAAATGATAGGGATTGGGAGTGCTATGTGGAGTGAGTTGAATACCATAGATATCGAGGATGAAGTAAAAAAAATAAGCATTCCCATTTTGATCATAGCCGGGGCGAAGGATATCATGGTCCCATTCAGCCTAATGGAAAAGGGCTATCAAAACTTGAGCGGGGAAAAAGAATACTTCATTCTTGAGAACAGTAATCACATGATGTTTATCGATGAGCCTGATTTGTTTGTTTCGAAGGTTATTGAGTTCGTCCAAAAATAGGGCCCAGAGAGAGCAAAGTACGGAATTCATCGCTGTCTTCTATTTGGGATTGCATAAATGAGATCTGGCTGGAATTTCGTGATACAATAGGCGTCAGCAGAAAAAGAAGAGGAGGATAATAAATGTCAGATAAGAATCGAGATGAAGAAAGAATGATAGCTGACCAAGGGCCAGATCCATCATGGAGAGGCCTCTATAAGGCAGGAGGTATTTCAGCCTTTTCAATCCCATCTATGAAAGTCTCTTTGCAGCAGGTATTTTGATCCTCTCTCTCGTTATGTTGAAGGGTGTCTTTCATAAAAGCATAGCTTATTTAGGCATAGCGACATTTGTCGCTGCTATCACCGCCATGGCTCTTTTTCCTCTTATCGGCGTAGCTTACCTTTGGTGGTGGACCATCTTGACTGTCTGGCTCATCGCAGTCGGCTGGAAACTTTACAGATTAGGCAGAAACTGACTATAAAAGAAAAGCGAAGCCCTCATCCACGGCCGGACACGAACTCTTCGATCGTGCGCAGCTTGAGTGTCGGGTCGGCTTCCACAGCCTTCCGTAAAAGGCCGAGATGGCCTGCTCCGAAGATGACGAGAACACGATCCCCAGGCTCGATGACGTTTAAAAGATGCGTATGGATTCGCATGTTGCGCCTGTACCATTCTGTGAGGAGTCTCGCCCCTGGGTAGTTATACTCTTCGCCGAAGTGGGCAAATAGGGCATAGCTGGCGAGGCTACGGCGAACTGCCTCACTCGAATTGATCCGCAGCAGCATTTGGAGTACGCTGTGCGACTCCAGGAATTCGTTGTCTTCCTGCACCGTCTTTCCCACTTGCGCCATCAGGGAATCCAGCTCCTTTTCACGCCCGTGTGCTTTGGCGTAATCCTGCACAACAGGGAAGGGAAAGTCGCCATCCGCATCGATCCCGTAAATCTTCGGCAGGTTCAGTTCCTTAGCGAGCCGGAAACCGATCTGATCGCGTTCATCGCGGCTGAGTTCGAATTTTCCGGCGAGGTAGTCCTGGTACTGCTTGATTTTCGGGCTGTTAGAATCCGCTTCGATCGCAATCTTGGTGGGGCGGAAGCCGGCCAAGACATCGAGAAGTTCATTGATCTCATCCTGACGCTTGGGAGCGAGCACATCATCGGCCTCCAGGTTGAAAATATCACGGCCGGGATTGTCCATGTGATAGGTGCCTAAGACCAGGACTTCGGCCATGGGCGGTCCCTCCATATGATCCGCCGGCAGTCGCTGTAGCTCGCTTTGGGCGATAGAAATCCTAGATGCGAAAAGGATCAATGCTCCTGCTAAAAGCAGCTTTCGTGTGAACGGTGAAACGGCCTTCATGCCTCACCTCGCTTTATATTGAATTGTTTATTTATCATCATTTGAAAACTCCACTTTGTATTTCAATCAAATAAACGTTTAAAACTAATTAAAGGTTCACTCAAGTCAAGTACAATCTCAATGAGCTGGCACGATTAACTTCATTGTCTCTGTTCTAGTTGTTTTTTACAGACGTATATGACTTCTTCTTTGGCGAACGACAATTTCCTGATCTTCATTTTTTAAAATACGCCCACAACTGCACAAAATATAGGCAATTGAGATTTCCACAGCCTGAGGAAATTCCCATCTTATTTGATATCAGCTACTTATATCTGGAGATAATATTGTGTCGCATAAGGTATATTATGTAAACTTTTATAAACCATTCAATATCACTTACTTTCTATCGAGCTTCCTGATTTCAGTTTACTAATTATTTCCTTCAAAATTTCTATTATCTCTTCTTTGCTCACGCTTTCTTTTTTGAATTCTATCCTCAATTTATAGGAATCATCCTTTAAAGGTTTATAGTTATAAATAAAATATTTCGCCCTTTTAGGTGTGCCTTTCAATTCTTTTGATAGCTCTCTTGTATCGGATCTTCTTAACTCTCGTTCTCCAATCATTTGAACTAATTTCTTCATATCATCCATGTTTTTTTGCTTTGCAATTTCAATCAGAGTGCTTCTGCTTACGATGTTATATTTTTTGCAGAGCTCCCTAATTTCACCGGGAATTTTGCTGACATTTATAATTTCAGTAATGGTCGATCGAGCTTTGCCAATCTTTTTCGCAATATCATTATGGTTGTATCCGTAACCATCGGCCAGAGTCTTTAGCCCATCAGCTTCCTCAAAAACATCTAAATCTTTTCTCTGTAGGTTTTCTATAAGAGCTAACTCCATCGCTTCATTGTCTTCCACACTCATTTCTATGCAAGGCATTTCACTGAGCCCAGCCATCTTCGATGCAACATATCGTCTCTCGCCTGCAATGATCTCATATCGGCCCTGTTTGGGTCTTACCAGTATTGGTTCCAATACGCCTTTTTCTTTTATGGATAGCATCAATTCCTTAATATCCCCAAGCTCATTTCTTGCCTGTCTTGGATTCGGATCTATCATACCGATAGGTATCATCCTTACATTAGGTCCGCTAGGCCTTGATGCGATGAGTTCTACGAAATGATTGTCATGTCTCATTTTGACAGAATCCGGTAATCCCGTTTTTCTAGTTTTTTGCACGACCTATAATCTCCTCAGCAAGTTTTTTATATTGAATGGCCCCTACAGAATAAGGTGCAAATGTAAAAATAGATTCCTTGTATGCCGGGCTTTCTTCGAGTTTTACACTTTTCGAAATGAATGTCTTAAAAACTTTTTTGCCGAAAACTTTTTTGATTCTTCTTACTGCGTCCTTGGATATATTCGTTCTTCTGTCATGTAATGTTATGAGCACTCCGATGATTTCTAGTTTTGGATTTGTAACTCTCTTCACTTTTTCAATCGTTTCCAGAAGGTCATCCGTGCCTTCGAGTGAAAGATATGACGACTGAATGGGAATAATTATCTTGTCTGCGGCTACAAGAGAATTTAGAGTGATCAATCCAAGTGTTGGGGGCGTATCTATGATAATGAAGTCATACTTCTTCTTTACAGGCTCTAACACATCTTTTAGCCTGTAGTGGCCGTCTATTTCTCCAATAAGAGTAGGCTCTAACTTAGCCATGGATATTTTGGAAATAGCCACATCCAATCCTGGAACTGTGGATTTTTGTATGATCTCTTCAATTTTTTCTTCATTCTTTACCAATACATCATATAGTGATTTTGGATACAAAGATGGATCTGTAACACAAGATATTGTGCTGTGCGCTTGAGGGTCAGTGTCCACGAGAAGCGTGCTTTTTCCCATGAAGGCAAGAGCAGCAGAAATATTTAATACCGAAGTCGTCTTCCCTACTCCTCCTTTCTGATTGGTAACTGCAACTATCAACGGTTCACTCCGATAATCTCACTTTTTTGTAACATATACAAAATTTTTAAAAATAGCAAGGAAAAAGAAAAAAATGTCGGCATGCCGACAAATATTAGATGAAAACCAAAAAAAATCAGGTAAAAAATTTTGGCCATAAACAATATAAATTACTGATAATAAAATAATTATATACTTTTTAGGCTGCATGAAAGATGACATAAACAGATATTTGCATGAATATACATAAAAAAAGGAGCATTCAGGAAAATCGTGCCACGACAATACCAGTGTGGGCCAACTCTACATCTGTCCGTTCAACTTCCACCAAGCCATTTAGCTCAAGGAATATCCGCAATCCCCCTTGACTTAAAAAATGTCTTCCATTTCCAAAATGCTTTTTGCCAGCCATTCGTTCAATACCAGAAGTGAACAGCCATCCTGTCCGCGATTTTCTGCTCCATGGTAATTCAAAGTCAACGAAAACAACTTTCCCGTCAGGTCTTAAGATCCGTTCGACTTCTTCCAGCATTCTGACGCGGATCTTTGGAGGCTTATCATGGAGAGAATATGAAATGACAACAGCCTTTAAGAAAGAGCTTTTGAAGGGAATTCGAACAGCATCCGCACACGTAAAAAAAAGACCGGGATACTTGGAAGCAGCATATTGTATCATCTTGAAATCCCAATCCAGTCCATAGATACTTCGACTTGTTTTTCCGATTCGATGGCACTGAGCCCCGGTGCCACAGCAGATATCCACAGCCGGAAACAAATCATACTTGATTATATATTCTGCAACCCGCCTTTTTATGCCTTGCAAAAATGTTTCAAGGACAAAATCATACAGCCATCCACCAATGTAGATTTTTCGAATCGTTAATTTCCTTAATCTATCTCTGCAACAGTGTAAAAATAAGCATCTCCGTCGTTAGGCTCCTTTGGATCGTGTACAGGTTCCCATGCGATGTACACGGGCTTCTCATTCCTGAGGAGATCGAGTACATCTGCAAATTGATCTGATTCTCCAAAATAAAAGATTTTTCCTTCTGAAAAATAGGGCTCTGGGGCATCATGTTTCGGTCTAGCGAAAACAGCCTGCGCAATGATTTTTCCTTCTGAATATAGCTGTATCATGCGGTCTCCCCACCTCGTTCTGCGGCCTTTGCTGTCTTTTCCAAATATTTTGATAGAATAGGCATCGATTCTGTAGCTGGTTACAGCCATGATTTGTCCTCCAAAAAAATTATCAGAGAAGAATTCCACTAAGGTTGAATAAATTTCTTTTCATGATTGAGAAGCCACTCCTTTCTCCATAACCCTCCTCCAAACCCACCCAGTGTCCCGTCATGAGCAATCACACGGTGACAAGGAATGAGGATTCCTATAGGATTGCGGCCGTTTGCTCCTCCCACCGCGCGGACAGCTTTTTCATTCCCGATGGCCTGGGCGACATCTTTGTAGGAGGCCGTACTCGCATAGGGAATATGCATCAACCGATTCCAGACTTTTTTTTGAAATTCTGTACCTTGAAGTTGGAGCTTCAGTGTGAATGTTTTACGCTTGCCCTTGAAATATTCATCAAGCTGATCTAGACAAGCCCGTAAGGGATGTGGGAGTGGAGAATCGGATTTGAATTTTTTCTCCATAAAGCGCAGTGATTTTATTCCTTTTTCTGTTCCGGTAATTTGAAGAGGACCTATCGGCGAATCATAGTAAGCGTGATATTCTTTGTCCATCTGTGGCTCCAGTTTCTATAATCGTTTCCTTTGCTTATAACATGGGAAAGCTCAAGAAATCAATTTATGACTATGACTATCATAGACAAAAATCTATATATTCTTTAAAAAAAATCCAAAACTCATCCGCATTTGTTATGAATAATTCAGATGATTGTTTTATAATAGGACTCCATAAATATGTTTAGTCAATCTTCTCTCGGATCAAAACAGCTATTCTTTCGATCTAAAATGCAAAAGGAGGCTCCATTGGGACGAATCGTTCTTATTTTGTGGTTGTTTTTCCATTTTTTTTCCGCCGCTCCCCTATCTGCAGGCGAGGAACTTCTTTGCGAGCAAATCGCCAGCTATGACCTGGAGGTAAACCTGGACACAAACCGTAACACTCTTGCATGTACAGAAATACTTTACTGGACAAACCCGACACAGACTCCCGCCGATGAGCTTTGGTTCCATCTCTACTGGAATGCTTTCCAGAACAATATGAGTGACTTCCTTTTAGAAGGAACACAAAGATGGGGACGAATCGTGCGTGCCAATTCCAAAGATGATTGGGGATATTGCCGGTTGGAATCTATAGTGATAAGGGACGATTCCCTTTTTGAGGAAATCGATCTTATGCCTGCTTTGAGATACCGACATCCTGACGATGACAATACCTATGACCAGACCGTTTTTTCGGTCACTCTTCCCAAACCCTTATTGCCTGGAGAAACAATCCATGTTGAAATCCGCTTTCTTTCCAAAATTCCCCGGCCGATTCACCGGACCGGAGTCCACAAGGACTATTACTTCATTGCCCAATGGTTTCCAAAGATAGGTGTTTTTGAACAGGGAAAGTGGAACTGTCATCAATTCCATGCGACTACAAATTTTTTCGCTGATTTCGGCACATACGACGTTAAAATCACACTTCCTTCCTCTTTTATCATCGGCGCGACAGGGGAACTTCTCGACAAAACCGATAATTCAGATGGCACCTCTACTCACAGATTCTACCAGCACTGTGTCCATGACTTCGCCTGGACGGCCAGTCTTCATTATTTGGTTTTTACAGAAAGTTTTGAATTCTCACCCGAAAAATATACAGAAATCACGCTTCTTCTCCAGCCTTATCACGAGGGTCTGAAAGACAGATACATGGAGGCGGTCAAAAATGCCCTCGTATACTGCAGTCAATGGTATGGAGATTACCCTTACAGTACCATTACATGCGTGGATCCCGCCTACAACAGCCGTTCAGGAGGGATGGAATACCCTACCCTCTTCACGGGCGGAGCGTACTTTCTCAGTGCCAAAGGAATTCCACGACCTGAAGGAGTAACGATCCATGAGTTTGGCCATGGTTATTTCTACGGATTGACAGCTTCTAACGAATTCGAGGACGCTTGGATGGATGAAGGATTCACATCTTTCCTCGATTCAGAAGTCTATTACGAAGCTTACGGGAAACCGTTTTATTCCAGGACCTATTTTGGAATCCCTCTTGTTTTTCGGGATGTTTCCATTCCGATTGAATCCAGCGGGATTTCCAGGCACAGGCGAACTTATAACATGGATGTCATGCAGAACTATACGTGGCATTTCCTGAACAGCAGCAGTTACGGTGCCAATTCATACGCCAAAGCAGAGCTAATGCTCAGGACTCTGCAAAGATACATGGGTGAAGATTTGTTTTCTGATATGATAAAAGCCTATTCCCAAAGATATTGGTTCAAACATCCCCGGCCCAAGGATTTTTATTCAGTTGTTTCAGAGTTTGCAGGACAGGATATGAGCTGGTTCTTGGACCAATTTGTTTATGGAGCAGGAAGGCTGGATTATTCGGTAGAACGCATCACTAATGCCAGAGAAAGAGTGCCTCGGGGATGGATCGGCGGCGAATACCAGGAGGATGATACGCACTCTCCCCCATCCAAAATATATCATTCTGAAGTGATCGTTAGGCGTCTGGGTGAGGTTAAAGTTCCGGTCGACCTACTCGTCATATTCGATGACGGTACCGAGATTTTTGAGCGTTGGAACGGACAGTACAGATGGAAAAAGTTCTCTTACAAAACACCCTCCCGAATCAAGGGAGCTATTGTGGATCCTGGGTTCAAACTCGTGTGTGATGTCAACCGGACGAACAACAGCCGTGTTATAAAGCCTAATAGAGTGGCAGCCTACAAATGGACGATTAAATGGCTGGCATGGCTTCAGCACACCTTGGAATTTTTCTCACTCTTCGGCGGATAGAATCTCTTCAGGAATTCTAGTTTCGAGAAGGCGGGGCAAAGATTTGAACCGTTTCCTCATTGAGCAAAATCCAAAGTTCATAAATTCCTATTAGTGTTCCTATGGGAATTATAAGTGAATCCAAGCAGGCAATGATAAGCACCAAGATTCTGGCCCAAGGTTTGCGCTTCATAAGGCCGAATCCGCCAATGATTTCGGGAATTGACGTTACAAGTAAGAAACAAGCGACGGATCAAAGCCCCAATTTATTGTTGGTGTATTTCGTGATCAAAAAAGATCTCAGGTCCCTGTACATTTTCACGATTTTTTCCATATTGGACTGTGTGTATTCGGTTAAGAAACTTTCAGCCAGTTTTGGAGTTTTCTTATAAAGCTCAAGCGCTTTCTCATCGATCTTTTCCATATTTTTAAAAAATTCAGTCTCTAATGGATCTCTAATAGCCCGGAGATCCTTAATTGCGGACTGCCATCTCAGGTACAAAAGATTGTCCACGAAATCGATTGCCCATCGAGCGGAATTCTCATCGAATCGGCCGGGATCGTAAGTCTTATATAGAGGAGAGATCTCCTGAACACCGGCATAGATAGGAACATATGTGCTGACGTGTTGGTTGTCTAGATAGAACCAGTAAATGCCTCCTATGGCTGCTGGAAGCCATCCTCTCAACTGTGCAACCATGCCATACCCGCCCCTGGAAACCATACGGCGCCAGGTAATATCCAGCAGCTCTCTCATGTCTCTTGTCGGGAAAGGCGTGGCTAAGGGGCTCTTTTTCATGCGTCCTTGACCATCCGGAATCATCCAATCGGTATCAGCCGTCATGTCATATATGGTGCCTTCGAATACAGACCGCTGAAACGCTATGACATCCTGCACAGATAATTTTTTTTCCGGCTTTACCGAAAAGGGATACGTAGAGAGAGGTTCGAGATACTGATGGTAGGCATCATAGCCTTTAAAAGGCGATGAGAGCCTCTTATTGGGCCAATCTGCATGATGAGGGGCAAAAGTATTGAAAAACAGCCAAAAACGGCTCACAGCCCATTCTCTAGGCGTTGGAGCATAGACTTCCTGCCAGATAAAAGGCTTCTGGCTCATTGGATCATACCATCCATGGTCAATGGCTACTTCCATGTAGTTCGAAGAGGCCATGAACATATCCGGTTTGGTGAGATCGATTTCTTTAATGACACTCCAATTGGGCACGACAGCCACATGATCATCAGGAACTCTCTGCGCTGCCCAAAGAGCTCCTAGTTTTCCGCTCCCCGGTTCCCAATCAGGTCCAACGGAAAAAACTTCCAAAATCCAAACTTCATCAGGATCTGCGATGCACAAAGCCTCGGATTCCGGTCCGCATGAGGGCAGGAATCCATATGTCTCAACGAGCGATGTTATCAATTCGATGGCCTCCCTCGCTGTCCGGCATCTCTGAAGAGCGAACATCATGGCCTGTTCGATGGTCATGATCTGCTTTCCGGTATGAATATCCACTTTCAGCTCTTCCCTCTGGCTCAACGTGCTCTCTGCAATCGCAAGCTGATGCTCGTTCATATGCGGATAGCCTGTGTGGAAATATTTATAAGTCCTTTCCGCTTGGGGTATGTAGCCGATGATTTTTCCATATTCCCGCAGCGGTTTCTTCACATCCTGAAGTCCATAATATACCGGCGCCCTTTCCCCCTTTTGGAATCTTTGGCCAAGCACAACATGAACGCGGCATTCAGGACAGCAACCCGTATGAGAAGTGATCACCGATCCGTCGGCTGAAGCCTTCTTTCCAACGACAATATCTGTGCAGGCATCCATAGAGAGATTCGGCTCTTTTTCCTCAGGGCGATCTTCCTCAATCCTAAGCCCGCTCAATGCCATAAAGACAGTCAGACATAAAGATAACAAAAGTGCATATTTCACCATTCTCATTTGTATTGACTCCTCGATGATAAAAATTCAAGAAGGGTATAAGGATATAAAGAATATCGATGGTTCTATTTTTCTTTCTTGATGAGTTTAAGTATTTCTTTCTTGCTGCGAATGCCTTTCAAGATCTCCGGAAAAAGTCTAGTCATTTCCGCGTCACTGTAATCGCTCCGAGAAATTTCAAACCCATTCTCTCTGATATAGCACAGGATAGATTTGGTGATATGGGCAAAGCGAACCCAATGCAGACCCTTATCCGGCATGTAGTATGTCACCTGGACCGTCATTCTCAGGTCATGGCCGTCATCATGACGCATAACCACCACGTGTTCTTCTTTGTTTCCTTCGTTGCCGTCCAGCTCCATCCAAAATTCTCTTTTGACAAAATTATCTTCTATTTTAATCCCGATCTCCACGACCTCGTCATGGATTTCCTTTAAAAATTTTTGAATAGAATTTTCCCGTTGGGATTCGAGATTTGGATTTTCTGGAAACGCATGTAAGATAAAGACAGCGGAGGCACCGAGGTAAACAGAGGCTATAATGAACGGGATGCTTCGAAATTTCTGTCCGATTTGCATCTTGTATCTATATTATATATCAAACAGAAATGAAAATCTTGATAAAAAAAATAAAACTCGAGATTTTTTTCTACCTTTGAATCAACAGGATCAGGGAAAAAGAGTCCGGGACAACAACAATTTTTCCTTCTATACAAACACCTGCAGCCTCACCTGGTGTGTCAAAGGAGTCGATGAGCTTTGGTGAACCGGGATTCCTTATGTCTATTTTCTTCAATCCTGTGGATTCATCAGAAACAAAGGCATACTTCCCCCAAATAGAAACGCCGTTGGCAAAACCACCCATCTCGAATGAACCCACAGCGACAGGATCGGAGGGATCAGAAACATCCAAAATCAACAATCCCGAAGGACCGTCAGCAATATAAGCGAAACTCTCCGCCACAGCCACTCCATAGCAAAGCCCGGTTGTTTTGTACGAGCCTTTGAGTTTTGGAGCCTTGACATTGCTTACATCAATGATCTGTAAACCTATCTCACTGTTCGCCACATAGGCATAATCTCCGCTCACGGTAATTCCATATGCAAAACCTGGCATTTCGTACGTTCCAACCATAGCAGGATGGGAAGGATTACTAATGTCTATAATATGAAATCCAGAAAGGTCGGCAGTGAGGTAGGCATAATTTTCCCTTATCACGACAGCTCTGGGGACTCCTTCCATATGAAATTGGCTGACCAGCTCTATATCAGAATGGTCAGCAATATTAAAAATCCTTAATGACCATCGATCCGTCACTAGGGCATAGTCACCACTTGATGCAAGTCCATGTACGCCACGAAATCGTCCCATCGATCCAACTATTTTTGGTGTATTTACATCGCTTATATCGATAATCTGAAGGCCGGAAAGATCTCCGACTGCAACGATACAATCTCCTTCGAATGAGGCATCTATAATTGAACCGGGTGTAAAATACGATCCTACAAGTTTTGGCTTTGCAGGGTTTGTGATAGACAGGATATATATTCCAGCGAAATAATCTACGACAAAGACATGGTCGCCCTTAACAGCGACACCCCAGGCCTCATTGTACATGGTGTATTTAAGCCAGCTTAATTGTTTTGGATGAGATCTCTTACTTATATCGAGGATCTGAAAGCCTCCATCAAAGAGATTGCCCACAAAAGCCAAATTTTCCTTTACCGCCACGCTATGCGCATAGCCGGTCGTTAGATATGATGCTGCCAGCATTGGGAATTTGGTTTCCTTGATATCGATGATCAGGAATCCCTGGTCACCATCGGCTATATAGGCATATCCGTCTCTTACAATAACGGATTCTGCTGTTCCCGAAGTATCGAACATTCCCGCAATGGAAGGATTATCAGGATCGCTCATCTCTATGATCTGCAAGCCTGATTCTCCATCCGCAACGAAAGATAGACTCCCTTTCAGAGCAATCCCATGAGCCGTGCCGGGGGTATCGACCGTTTTTATGAGTTTTGGCCGAGAGGGATTCCTGATAGAGAAGATCTGTAGACCTGCTTCTTCTGCCGCCACATATGCATAATCACCTCTAACTGCAATATCTCGGGCATCGTCGAGCGTTTGAATAGACCCTGTCAAGACGGGAGATGCAATATTAGAAACATCCACAATCTGTAAACCCTTTGTTCCGGCAGCGAGAAAAACCAATTGACCTTTTTTATCGATGGCGTATCCCCCTCCTAAGAATAAGCGGGAGATCAAAACCGGATTTGATTTATCAGAGACATCAAGGATCAGCAGACCATTAAGAAAAGCACAAAAGGCATAATTCCCATCTATTTTAATATCGTAGGCTTTTGTCCAAAGTACACTGCTGGCATATTCAAGTTTCGACTCTCTCGAGAATCCCGGGATTTTTACTAAAACGGCCATCAAAGCAAAACAAAAGCATCTTTTAATCCTCTGATTCAGCATGCTTTTCCTCCCCTCATGGTGCCAGCTCAAATCAGAATATCTTCTTTCAATCCTATTTTGATCAGGTCAATTTTAGATAGGTCACTTACGCCGATCCCATACTGTGTATCAGCGATACGTATATGCCGGGGAACCGGCGGTATGGCTTTGGATTTGCCGAGGATCTGGGTTCTCTTAGCCATGATCAACTGCAAACCTACGGTATCAACAGCTACGGGATCCCGCCCCACGATAAGCCCCTTATAGCTCCATATATATCTCCTGCTAAAATGATGGGGTCCTCGGCCATGGAACTGTGGAGTGAGCGCGGCCAATATGTTCAATCGGGTTTTTCCTTTTACCATGGGCAGTTTAAAAAGGGCCCCTAAATCAGAACAACTGTTGGGATGATAGGCGGGTTGAGAATCAGCGAACATGATGTAGTTTTTCATGCATCCACTGATCCCAGCCAGATAGTGGGTCCGCAAAGGCCTGACGTTAATCAATGATGTCGATTTTTGAAATACGGGATTCTGTTTGACACCATGATCATCAATGCTGATATTTTTCTCCTGTACACCTACATCCATAAGGCGACTTTTAATGGCCTTTTCAAGCTCTGGAGGAGTGGGAAGATAAGACCATACATTGCTTTTAATTCCCACTATCTCTTCCGGTTTTATGAGTTTCGAAAAGGCTTTTAACGGATTTTTTTCTCCCATGAGCGCCCCAACAGATTGGTCGAGCATCTGCTGTATGATCTCTCCGTTGATACGGGAATCATTATCCACTGCCTCGGAATGCCGGACCAAAACGACCAGAGATTTTTTTGTTTGTGTCTCCCGCTTGGACAATCCAATGACTGTCCCCAAAGCAGCATATGAGCTCCCTCTCAGGAAGTCCCGCCGCGTTAGTGTCCTGTCTTGACAGACCGGAAATATAGCTGGATACATCTTTCTTTCCTTCATCTCAATTCCTCTTCTGTTTATTTATTCTCCAGTTAAATCATCAGGTCACCGCCGTTGATATCCAGCGAAGCCCCTGTAATATAGGAAGCCTTATCCGAGCATAAGAAAACCACAAGATCACCCACCTCCTTCGGAGTCCCGATTCTTTCGATCGGAAAGGAATCAAGGAAAGACTGAAGTTCATCCTTCGACGCCGTTTTCCTGACCATTTCGGTGTCGATAAGACCAGGACACACGGCGTTCACAGTTATCCCAAAAGGGGCGACTTCTTTGGCAACAGCTCGTGTCATCCCCAACAATCCAGCTTTGGAAGCCGTGTAATGCACTCCCCCCAAGGTACTGACACTCCTTCCAGCCGAAGATGAAATGTTGATGATTCGCCCAAATTTTCTTTTTTTCATCTCAGGCAGAACCGCTCTGGTGCAGAGAAATGGCCCTGTCAGATTCACCCTGATCACACGTTCCCACTCCTGGGAGGTAATGTCCAAAATCCTGGTGCGAAACATGATCCCGGCATTATTCACCAGGATGTCAACTCGGCCGAACGTCTTTACAGTCGTTTCGATGAGGGATAAAACTGATCGTTCGTCAGAAACATCGACTCTGCAGGCCAGCGAATGACCTCCTTTTTCTTTGAGTGCGTCCGAGGTATTTTGGGCATTTTTGCCGTGGATATCGCCGACAGCAATCTTGGCTCCTGCTTCGGCCAATCTTTGAGAGATCGCCCTCCCTATTCCCCGGCCTGCACCGGTTACGATGGCGACACGGCCTTCGAATCCAATCGATAATCCTTCCATCTTTATCTCCTTGTCCTTTCCGCAAAAGATTATTCCATGTACGGTGTTTGATGTCAAAAAGGTTGTAAAAAACGAACAAAAATAATAACTTTATAAGCTGAGAAGGACGCTATGCCCTATACGATCAACATCGAGCCGCACCATCAAAAACTCCGCGGAAACAAGGGGGATCTTCTCATCGACATCATTCAAAAAGCAGGCATAAATCTCAGCGTCTACTGCGATAGAAAAGGAATTTGTGGGAAGTGTTTTGTCGAAATAGTCGAAGGGTATCTTCCTCCTCCTGGCAGGAATGAAAAATATCTGATCGAACAAAAAAAACACCCTCCTAATTACCGGTTAGCGTGCGTTTATAGAATAGAGGGAGATACACGCATCAATATTCCTGAAGAGTCGATACTGAAGGAAACCGTGGTTTTGACATCCGGACTCCGCTCCTCTGTTCCGGTCCATCCTGCTGTAAAGAAATATCATCTGCAACTGCCGAAGCCTGAAATTGGGTCGCCTTTTTCTTTGATGGAAATCCTGGAGCGCCATCTGAAGCAGAAAAGACTGCAGGTTCCTCCTGGAGTGTTGAAGGATTTGAACAAGGTGCTGGAAAAAAGCGACTACCAGGTGACCGTCGTGACTTATAAAGACAAGGATTTGCTGGATATCGAATGCCGAAACACGCAGGCCTTAAACTATGGCCTCGCTATAGATATCGGCACAACCACCCTTGCAATCGAATTAGTCGACCTCAACACAGGGGAGACGATGGCTACCGGTGCTTCTCTGAATTCACAATCCATACGAGGCGCTGATGTGGTATCTAGAATAAGTTATGCTTTTAGAGACAAAAAGAAGCTCGGCAAACTTCGCGATCAGATCAGAGACGATATCAATTCTATGATCGATGAGCTATTGAAAAGAACAAAAATCGATCCGAACAATGTGTACGATGCAGTTGTGGCCGGGAACACAGCCATGAACCATTTCTTCCTGGGGCTTCCTGTTGATACTTTGGCTCTCGCGCCTTATCATGCTGTGTTTGGCTGGCTGCCCGAGCTGTCTTCCAGAGAGCTGGGGCTCCGCATCAATCCCTATGCAAAAGTGTACATTGCTCCGAACATCAAAAGCTTTGTCGGCGGTGACGTTTCTGCTGGGCTTATCGCTTCGGATCTCGTCCATAAAAAAGGCATCAATCTTTTCATCGATCTGGGGACGAATGGCGAAATCATCTTGAAGACAGAAAAGAAAATCATCGCCACATCCACGGCTGCAGGACCTGCCTTCGAGGGGATGAAAATCAGCTGCGGAATGCTGGCACTGCCGGGTGCAATCTACAAAGCCAATTATGCTGGCAGGCTCAGGACCTATACTCTTGGGAGGACAACTGCCAAGGGGATCTGTGGCACCGGTCTTATCGATCTTATCGCCATATTTCTGGAACAGGGAAAGCTCTCCGAGAGCGGCAAGATCAACGGAAAACTCAATAGGATCTATATAAAGGACAAGATTTTTATTACTCAAAACGATATCAGGGAAATGCAGCTGGCTTGCGCGGCCATAAAGGCGGGCATCAAGATGTTGCTCGAAGAGCATCATTTGAAAAAAGATCAGCTTGACCGGATCTTTATTGCAGGCGCTTTTGGGAATTATCTCAACATAGAAAACAGCAAGAAAATCGGGCTTCTTCCTTCTATCGACAAAGATAAAATTATCTTCATAGGAAATGCTTCCCTGGCCGGAGCAAAAAGCCTGCTTATCTCTGCAGCATCCAGGAGAAGCGTCGAAAATCTGGCGAGGAAGATTCGTTTTGTTTCTCTGGCCTCGAGGCCTGCGTTCCAGCAGAGATTTGTAGAGGCATTAGAATTCAGCTCTCCCCTTTAATTCATCATGGAGAATCTTTGATATCGAACCCTGACAGAAGAGTAAAGATGCACTGGACTACAAAATGCCAGCTTTAGAGTTGAATCAGAACAGGGCTGGCATTTTGTTCCATAATGCTTTATAGTTTGCTTCTGTCGAAAAACAAATTTGTCGGTCGAGGAAGGACATGATTCCAACAAAAAAACCCAAGCTGGAACTTTTGAGCGAGGAATTCATTAAAAAAATAATCGAGGAAGCTTTGAATCTTCTCGAAAAAACCGGGCTTTTTGTCGAAAACAAGAATGCATTAGAACTATTTTCAGCTGCAGGGATGAAAATCGATGATAAAAATCAGCGGGTGTTCATAACCACGGATCTTGTAGAAGACAGCCTCTCTTCTACGCCTTCTGTTATTCACATCTTTGACAGAACAGGCGAAAAGGGGTTCGTCGCAGGAAACGATGAAGTTCACTTTAATCCCGGCTCGGCTGCTGTGGCGATTCTAGACCACAAAACTCAGCAGCAAAGGATAGCTGTCTCCAGGGATCTTGTGGAATTCGTGAAACTGACAGACTGTTTAGAAAATATTCACTTTCAGAGTACTGGTCTGGTCAGTGGGGATGTACCCGAGACCATATCTGACAGCTATCGTCTTTACATCGGACTTCAATATTCTTCCAAGCCTATCGTTACAGGAACGTTCCGGGTTGAAGGATTCAAACCGATGTACGATATGTTGATTTCCATAAGAGGCAGCGAACAGGCCCTTAAAGAAAAGCCTCTTGCGGTCTTTGATGCCTGCCCCTCCCCTCCCCTTAAATGGAGCAACCTCACGACACAAAGTCTTATCGATTGTGCCCGTTCGGGTATTCCATCGCAGCTCGTATCTATGGGGATGACCGGTGCTACGTCTCCTGTGACTCTTGGGGGGACTCTGGTCCAGCATGTTGCTGAAAATCTCTGCGGGCTCGTGATCTGTCAATTGGCAAGCAAAGGAGCCCCCGTGATTTTTGGAGGCTCCCCTTCGAGCTTCGATATGCGTAAGGGCACAACACCCATGGGAGCGATCGAAACAATGATGATAGATTCCGCCTATGCTCAAACTGCCAAATATCTCAATCTGCCTACCCATGCCTATATGGGCTTGAGTGATGCAAAGATCATTGATAATCAGGCAGGTCTCGAAACAGGAATCGGTGCGGTTTTGGCGGCTCTGACAGGCATAAATGTCGTTTCTGGCCCAGGCATGTTGAATTTCGAAAGCTGCCAAAGCCTCGAAAAGCTCGTAATCGACAACGAAGTCTGTGGTATGGCTTACCGGCTTATTCAGGGAATTTCGCAACGCGAATCTCCCCTCGTTCAGGACCTCTTCGAGGGATTTACTCAAAAAATCGAATTCTTATCTCTCGATCACACCCGTAAATGGTATAAACAAGAACACACCTATCCGAAACTTATTGACCGAGACACATACGATTCCTGGGTATCGCTGGGGAAAAAATCCTTGCCCGAAAGAGCCTCAGGACAAATCGAAAGGTATCTACATGAGAGCACGGCGAGTCTCTTGGATCAAAATCTAAGGAACGAATTGAAAAAAATTATGTTGGCTGATGCTAAATCCTATGGAATCTCCGAACTCCCTGAATTGACTGAATGATTATTTGATGATTACTCTTTCTAACGGTTCCATAAAAACGACTATTCTGATTTTGCATGGATATAAGCATAAGCATTCTGTGACAGCACAAGGGGAACATAGCTAATGAAACAAGGGACATATGAATCATTCAAGAACAATCTAAGCTCCCAAATTAATTCTGAATCAATAAAAAGGAGGGCTGCATGAAACGTTTTTTGCTTATCTATTCAGTTTTACTCCTAGTCTTCACTCCTCTCTTTTCGGCATTGCCTGAAGAACTCAATTTCGATACCTATCACAGTCCGGATGAAATCAACACCTTGCTGCACTCTCTGAATTCGGAATACCCCCATATCACAAAACTCATAAAAATCGGTGAGAGCGAAGGTAATACGGATCTTTTGGTCCTTCGGATTGCGGCAAAACAGAAGGATGATGCAAAGCCAGATGCCCGTCCCGCTGTTTTTGTCTCCGCAAACCTCGAAGGTGTCCACCTGGTGGGGACAGAAGCCGCCTTGATGCTCATCCAAAAGCTTCTCACCAACTACGGCAGCAAAGAAAAGATAACCCGACTGCTGGAGAGAAGGACAGTCTATGTCGCACCCCTGCTGAATCCTGATGCAGCTCGCCATTATTTTTCAGAGGTTCGCTGGGAATGTAGAACAAACCATAAACCCATGGATGATGATGTGGACGGCTTAAAGGATGAAGATGGGCCAGACGACCTCAACAAGGATGGAATGATCACTCAAATGAGGGTCAAAGATCCAGAAGGAAAATGGCTCCCCCATCCTGCTGAACCCAGGCTGATGAAAGAGGCCGATCCAGAAAAAGGAGAGACGGGCCTCTATAAAATCTACTCAGAAGGTCTCGATAACGATGGAGATGGTCAGTACAACGAAGATCCCTCAGGCGGTATTGCGCTCAATCGAAACTTTCCGCACGATTTTGAATACGGAATCAAAAAAGCTGGATTGTGGCCTGTATCAGCCAGGGAAACCATTGCTCTTCTGGAATTTCTCACAGCGCAGAACAACATCGCCATGATCCTGAATTTTTCGACAGAAAACACCATCCTCAATCTCCAGCAGACAGGCAGGGCTCGGGCAGCCGGAGATAAATTCAAAGTCCCGGAGCGGTTTGCCTCCTATCTCGGCTTGGATCCTGAGAAAGAATACACCATGCAGGAACTCATAGAATTACTGAAAAGTCTGAATGTCGGAGGCGGCATTGAAATAGATGAAAGCCTGGTGGCTATGTTCTTGGGACTGGGGCCAGCGATGAACATAGACAGACAGGACATGCCTTATATCGAGGCGATCCAGAAAGACTATAAAGACGCCCTCAAAAAGGCTGGACTGGAGTATCCTGAGGCAAGAGCAGAAGGGGTGGGTAAAAGTTCTTTTGTCGCCTACTGCTATTTCCAGTACGGTGTGCCGGTTTTTTCAGCCGATCTGTGGAAGGTTCCAGAGCCTGAAAAAGAAGCACCCAAGGATGTTTTGACAGTCGAGAAGCTTAAATCCATGTCTTCGGATGAATTTCTGGCTTTAAGTGACGATACAATCGAAGCGTTCCTCAAGGAACGAGGCGCTCCTCCAAACTTTAAGCCGGAGATGGTTAGAAAAATGGTAGAGTCCGGGCGCGTGACTCCTGAGAAAATGGCGGAGATGGTCGAAAAAATGCCCAAAAAATCCGCAACTGAGGAGGGGGAACACCCTGAAGCATATATTCTGCAATGGGCTGAGTCTACCTTAGAGGGCGAGGGATTCGTGGATTGGACATCTCATAACCACCCAACGTTGGGAGAAGTCGAAATCGGTGGTTTCGTTCCTTTCCTGAAAGTAACGCCGCCTCCTGAAAAGATGAAGGATACCCTCTCGTTTCACACAGATTTTTACCTGGAACTGATGGGAAAACTACCCATACTGAAAATCGACTCGACCAAAGTGAAGGCTCTTGGAGACGACCTGTATCAAATCACCGTATATCTGACAAATGAAGGGTGGTTTCCGACCTCGACAGCCCAAGGACGAAGAGCACGAACAGCATGGCCCATTAGAGTGGAGATCGAAATCTCGGACAATCAGATGATATTTTCCGGCCGCAAAATCGTCACCATCCCTTTTATCGGCGGCAGCGGAGAGGTCGAAGATGTCGAATGGACCATCAAAGGAAAAGAAGGATCGGCAGTCACATTTACCGCCCAATCACCCAGATTGGACTCGGTAACGACACGCATCGTTCTGCAATAACTTGGAGGAAAAAAATGAGGAAGAAAAGTATCTTGACAGCAACCATCGGAACTGCTCTCCTTTTGTCTTTCTTGAGTCCAGGACTTTCGGCTGCAGAAAAGGTCAGGCTTTCCTTCGACCACTTCTATGACCAGGAAGAACTCACTCAAACTCTTAAGGCCCTCGAAAAAGCCTTCCCCCAGTTCGTGACAGTAAAATCTCTGGGTAAGACCTATCAGGGCAGGAACATCTGGGGAGTTATCCTGAACAATCCTGAGACAGGACAGGCCGAACACAAACCAGGCTATTACATAGATGGAAACATCCACGGGAACGAGATCCAGGGAACAGAAGTCGCCCTATATGCCATATGGTACCTTCTGGAAAATTACGGCAAAACCAAGTTCGCCAGCCGCCTCCTGGATGAAAAAGCCTTCTATGTGATCCCCACGATGAATCCCGACAGCAGGGATCATTATATAAACCGGGTGGCCAATCCTAATTCTCCACGTACAGGACTGGTCCCCTATGATGATGACAGGGATGGCCAGGCAGATGAGGATGGACCAGAGGATTTGGATGGAGACGGCTCTATAACTATGATGCGGAAGAAAGACCCCCATGGAAACTATAAAGCGCACCCGGAGAATCCTCAGGTCATGGTCCCGGTCCGTTTCGGAGAAAAAGGGGAATACATCATGCTGGGCCAGGAAGGTATCGACAATGATGGAGACGGCCGTATCAACGAAGATCCTGTGGGTGGATATGACATGAACCGCAACTATGGGTACAACTGGCAGCCTGAATACGTCCAGCGCGGCTCAGGACCCTATCCTTTTAAATGGCCGGAGACAAAGGCTACCCGGGATTTTCTCCTTGCCCATTCCAATATTATGGGCGCCCAAAATTTCCACAACTACGGAGGAATGATCCTGGTCGGACCGGGAGCAAAAAATCTGGGCGAATACCCCATTGCAGACAAAAGAATCTATGATTATATCGGCAATAACGGAGAAAAGATTCTGCCTGGTTACCGTTACATCACTATCTACAAAGATCTTTACACGGTCTACGGAGGCAGCGTGGACTGGGCTTACAGTGTCTTAGGAATCTACACCTTCAGTAATGAATTGGATCTCGACCCTTATGAGACTCTCTCTGAAATGCTGGGGCGACAGGAAGAAGGGGAAGAAGACGAAGATTTGCAGAGGATGCTGCGCTACCAACAGATGCTCAAAGAAATGACCTTCCACGAACTGGTCATGATGGGAGAACATTATACGGAATGGAAACCGTACGACCATCCATTGTATGGAGAAATCGAGATCGGAGGACTGAAAAAATTCGGCCGCCGGGTCCCTCCTCTCTTCAAGCTTGCCGAGACGTGCCATCGAAACGCAGCCTTCTGCCTCTATCACGCCGACCAGCTGCCCCGGTTGACCTTAGAAGCGGTAGAAATCGATAAATTGGAGAACGGGCTGTATAGAATCGATGTTGCCGTCGAGAACACACGCGTAACACCCACCATTTCTTTCCAGGCTAAACAGAAAAAACTGCACCGAGCAGACCGTTTCCAAATCGAAGGCAAAAATGCAGAACTGCTCGCTGCAGGCCTCTTATCGGACAGGTTCAGAGACATCACTCAGAAGATTGAGATCCAAAAAGGATATTTTTGGGTGGAGTCAGGCATCCCCAGCTTTGGAAGGAATATCTACAGGATTCTGGTCAAAGGAACTGGCGAGATGAACCTCATCTACGACTCCCTTAAGGGAGGATATCATCAGACGAAGGTTGTGTTGAAGTGATCAGCTGGGCAAAGTATCCGTTCATATATTAAAGTATCCGTTCATATATTATTGAATAACTTTACCCTTCACATTCTGAATTTTGAGGCTTCCGCTTCCATCGTCCTCGATGATGACGTCCCCCCCGACATCTTTGATAGAAATCGAGCCAGAGCCGTCATTTACCCTGACGTTCTGCTCAACGCTTCTCACATCAATCGTGCCAGAACCATCGCTGATATGCAGATTTCCGAAGACATCAGTGACATCGAGTGTGCCTGAGCCGTCCTCGATAGACACATCCCCTCTGATGTCGCTGATGCGAATCTCTCCCGAACCATCCTCGATCTCTAGCCGCCCGATGATGTGTTCGACCCTCATTTCTCCTGAGCCGTCATCGATGTTCAGATCCATATTTTTAGGCATCCTGACTTCGAGGTTGATCACCCTTGTTCGGAAATTATCCCAGAAACGGCCCTTATCGAACTTACTGACTAGAACGGCCTTGCTTCCATGTTTGTTCAAGGCGAGTTCAACATTCTCCCCGATATATCTATTGACATTCCTCTCCCTTTTCCCTTTAACGATAATCTCTGCCTTGACTTCGATAGAACTAAGGGAATCATCACCTGAAACATGGAGAAATCCTGCTCCACAATCGATATCCAGTTTCTCGATACCATCTGCAGATATCCGCAGGTTTTTCACTGTATCAAAAGAAAAAGCCACAGATACGCATAACGCGAGCAATGCCAGAAATGTTATTTTTGCTCTCAATTCAGCCTCCTTTTAAGTTCCAATCGAACAGAAGAATGCATACTCAAATATTATGACGTAAATTGCGGCCAAAAAGTTCACCATTTGATTGATACGACTGATTTTGCTACAGTCTGTCATGTAAAACTGAGGGCTTTATTCAAAGAAATCGATGAACGATTTCTTCGAATACGCATTGAACTGCCGATGAAGATTGAAATCAAAACCTGGGAAAAAATCGGAGGAGCTGTATCCGTTAAAGGAGGACCTCTCTGGTATTCGCTCGAGATAAAAGAAAATCGGATTTCTGTTCTTCCCTTTGCCGTGAAATAAACAAGCGATGACTGCAAAGGAAAGAATGGCTAGAGCTATGAATTTGGAAAAGCCGGATCGGGTTCCAGTCATGTGCCAAATGAGCATCGGCCATATGGTACTGCAGACCGGATTTTCCCCCGTTGAACTCTGGTGCTCCGAAGAAGTTTTTTCTGAAGCTCTCCTTCAATTAAGAGAGGTTTATAACTTCGACGGCATACTGATCAGCCTCCATGGACATTCTCCTGATTGGAAAAAGAATATCAAAGATATAAAGAAAGAAGAACACGAAGAGATAGTCTATTGGAAAAACGGCCATAAAACCGAATTTCCAGAAAATGACCTTCCCCGGCATTATTCCTGTGGAACTGCTGAAATTCCATCTTTAGAAGAACTGGACCCTCTGTCGATTCAGGATGAGATTGAATACATTCCCGTATCCCAGGGCCTCGAATTTCCCATAAATCCAGAGCACAAATACGACATTTTTCAGATCGTTAATGAAAAAGCTGGCTCGGAATTTTCCATTCATGGTGAAGTGACATCTCCGTTTGACTATTTCCTGAATCTCTTCGGATTCAAACAGGCATTGATGTACCTGCTCCAGGAACCCTCACAATGCAAGGAAATACTTCAGCGCTACGCAGATGGAGTGCAAAGACTAGCCGTCGGAATGACTGGCCAGAAGATCGACGCCTTAAAGATTTCATCACCTTATGCAGGGCAGGGATTCATCTCTCCCGAATTCTACCGTCAGTTTGTGTTTCCTTACGAAAGGCAGATCGCCCGGGCGGTCAGGGATCGAAATATTCACGCCTACACGCACACATGTGGATCCATCGGAGACCGCCTGGAAGTGATGGCTTCATCTGGAATTTCGGGCCTGGAATGTCTCGATCCGCCTCCTTTGGGGAATGTCGAATTAGACGATGCCAAGAAACGTGTCGGACAGAAGGTTTTTATCAAAGGCAATATCGATCCTGTGAACACTTTGCTGTATGGAAGCAAGGAAAAAGTCAGAGATGATGCCGAATATTGTCTACGAGTGGGCAAGCCTGACGGTGGATATATCCTGAGTACGGCCTGTTCGATCGCTCCCCACACAAAAAAGGAAAATATCCTGATTTTGGCAGAGGAAGCAGAGAAAAATGGATACTATTAGCTTCAGAAGACCGGTTGAATCACTTTTCGCTTAACAGCAACAGCCAGCCGCGGGCTGGCTCGACAGGAATAGGTTGACCTGGAGTAAAAAATGCGCCGCCTTGAAAATCCTGGATAACAGGAGCTGTAAGGCGGGCTCTTTTCCGGTCAATATTCAGGGCTTCCCAATCGATATTCAATTGACAATCGGCCTTTTCTTTGGCCCAACTGGCTATCGAAATAAGCACCTCATCTTGTTTCCTATAGACTGTGGTTAGAACTTCAGGATGGTCGGTTTTTACCGGGCAATCAGGAACCCAATAGCCAATCATTTCTGAATCATCCATTCCGAATTCATCCCAGAATTTCCAGAGTGGAGCAGGATTTCCAGACCAAGGAAGACGGGCCGTCATTCCGTAAAGCATGCCCCGCCAAGCATTCCCTCCGTCCTGCAGCATCTCTCCCATCAAGCCAAACGGAATCCCGGATACTTCGACGAGCCAGAAATCGGGTTGAGAATCATAATCAAAATATTCGCCGAACCAGAGCCTGTCGATGTAAGGAAAATGCTCGAGATAAAGATTGGCGCTGTTGGCAAATCCATCCCTTGGATTGTACTGATTGGCAGAGTGAAGGTCGATAAGAGCTCCTTGCTTGGTTCTGTCCAGAATCTTTCTCAAGCGCTTCATGACAGTCCGGTCGAAGGCCACATCATCGATATAAAGACCGTCGATGCCGACATTCTCTAGTAGCCAGCTCAGTCCTTCCAGATAATAATTGTGCCATCGGGAAACACCGCTGTTTACGATGGCCGCATCTTTCAATTTGGGAACGAACCATCCGTTGATGTAGTTGGAAACCAGGTGTTCCTGAAGCCAGGAATATCCCCCTCCTGGTCCCGGGGCAAAAATCTCCTCTCCCAGACTGCGCAGAGCAAAAATCTCCGGCGCACGGTTGGTCAGCTCTCTCACAGTATAATAGATTTTGACTTTCATCTCTCTTTCATGGGCCCGGTCGATGTACTGCTTCATCTCCAGAGGCCGGAGAAAGGGATAATTGATATAGGGATTAATGGCGTTGGCGTGGTGGACGTTGATGGTGTTGGCACCTGCGGCAGCTATCTCCTCCACAGGTTTGAATCGATGGTAGAAACGCGTATTCCAATGGGTTTGTGTATCCAAGGTTTTGAAGGGAGTGATAAGTAGGGTAAAAATATAATGAAGCTCCTCCCCCACTCCTATTCTCCGGGGACCGCTGTAGGCTTTGATCAGAAACGTTTCTCCATCCACCTCCAGAAAATCACACCCTCCCCAACCATGGTTCCACCATGAATCGGGCATGATTAAGGGCTTCAATTGATAAAAATTCGTGTTGAGTGGACGGGAATAATTTTCATCCCTGAAGCTGCACTGAAGTCCTGCATTCACATCTCCAACCCAAACCGAATCCTGGTTCTTCTTGGTATCCCATTTCCAGTTGAATCCCCGGGGGCGCAGACCGCCTCTATATCCCATCCCCATCATATATTTTGCGACATCACGGTGTATCGGGATTTCCAATCGTATATCATCGACCCGCGTTTCTTCTGTAGTGGACAGCTCGATGTCAACCTCGACGTAGCCGTCAAATTCCATCCGGCCCTGGCAGGTCATGATCAGAGCGCCGGATGTATTTGTCGCTGTCCATGAAACCGCACCCTCTGTGGTTTTTAAAAATTCTACTCCTCTCTCGGCCCAGGGGATGATTTCCTTTTCTGAGTCCTCGATGATGAGTTTCACCGGAGAAGACAATAGTTCCCGCCCCTCTTCACTAATGCTGGTTACCCCTGGATTGAAGAAGCTTTGAATCTGCTGGGGAAGTCCTGACTGGCTAAGGATCACATCACGGCCCAAACAACTCACCTTCTTCCCATCTGCTTGGAGAGCCGAGAAGGGCGGTACAATGCCATCGTCGAGAGCAATGGTCGAATTCAGCCAGCGCAGACGGGAATGCTTCCATGTATCGCTGTCGCCTCTATCCTCGAGGACATCATCCGTCACATGCAGCACAATTCTCAATAGAGTGGGATCCAGCCCTTCTGGAGATAGGGTTACCTCACCGGTGTATTCTCCAGGAGAGATATCCTCGGGAATCTGAACACCACACCAGAGTGCCTGAATGTCGCCTTCTCTCACCGGACAGACTTTATCAAAAGACTGACCTGTCCAGTCCACCCCTCCGGTGTTGAAACATGTCGAAGCAGATGAAGGAATTACCTCCTCTGCCTGGATGTGTCTCAAATCACTGAATCGGACCTCGATATCGGAGATTTCCGTGCGGCAAGCATATACTCCTAACTGATAGGCGTAGAATTCACCTCTTGCCGCCGTTCCTTCGAAGAGTTCGAGCGGTCCTGTTTCTATCCATCTTGAAGGGAGATCATCGTTCATACGAATCGGATAATACCGGTCTTCAGGGAAAACCAGGTAGGACTCATCGGGATAAGAGTTCAACAGCCCTAAGGTCTCCTCTGCCGTCGCTATGACCTCCATCGGATAAAAGCTGTTGAGCGGATCGATGGCTTGAATTTCCATCACCTCTGCTTGAGGAAAATCCTCTGCTTTGACGGTCGACAAGCCACCTGGCACAAGTCCATGACGTTCGAGCCAGACAGGATCGGCAGTTTGTTCCGGTTCGGGATAAATAACCTTTGGATAATTGCTCCTGCCTGTCATTATGTTGGGCAAATAGTAAAGGAAATAGTCCCCGGGTGCCGATTCTGGCTGAAAAATGAGATCTCCGAATTCGCGGTTTATCTCGACTCGGCACAGATTCATGACCTGCTGGCCTGTCTGTGCATCGACAAGGATGACGGCTTTCTTCTCCGGCTGGAGGTCTCTTCTCCTCCAGGGAATATGGATCCAAACAGCATCTTTCTCTTCCGCTTCAGCAGAAAGACGGATCAGGACGCGGTGATTGCCGTACAGGTCTTCGTCCCAAGAGCCGACACCATAAGGAATCTCCTGGAGACTAAAGAGTGGAGTGATAGCCCAAAGACCGATAATTACGGTATACAATTTTATTCTTGTAAACATAGGAACTCCTCTCAATAAAAATTCTCCCCTTCACTCGGGATTTTGTTATAAGTGGAGAGAAACATACTGCTTAACGAATATACTAAAACGCCTCCAGAGCCGACGCTACCGGGGTGGAATTCCGCCTGTAGTGACGGTAAAAAAGAATGGAGACCATGACACTTAGATACAGATAGCCTACAGTCTTGAGGTGGAAATTTTTGGCCCAGAGACTCCAGTTCGCGGGAACAAGGTCTGAATAAAAGAGCGGTACCAACACCAGGGCCAAAATCCATGACAGGAGGAAGATCCCTTGGTGTCGGGGAGCGAACAGGGCTTCCATGGCGAGCAAAAAGAGGACGGGAACAGCCAAAATAGAAGTGGGAGACTCGCTGAGATAAGAAAAAAGCAAGATATACAGTCCGATAATGGGCAAGAGAAATCGGTGGATTAGAAAGTCTTTCCTCTGCCTGAACAACATCCAGGTACCCACCCCGACAGCAATCCCTGCCAATACCGCAAGAGGATTCCGCCACCCAGCCGATAACCCGAGATGCATCTCCAAAAAGCGACCGATATCCAGCATATTCAGATTTCGTGTTTGATCCCATGACATGAGATCAGTCCACTGATTCAGAAGTGTCAGATTTCGCCTCCACCCCAAAAAAAGTGCTGGAAGTATGAACCAAATGACAAGTCCTCCCCCGAAAGCGGTCCAGTACTTCTTTTTGAATCCTGTCAGAAGACACAATCCCAAAGTGAATGGAAACAGCTTGAGGTTGGAGGCTAGAGAAACGAGCAATCCTGACTTGATATATTTTCCTTCAGCATACTGGGCTGCTCCCAGCAGCATCAGCCCTAAGATCCAGGCGTTCACTTGACAGTTCTGAATATTCACCGTTGTATCGAAGATGATAGAAAAAAAAGCCAGCCATAATACGGCTGAAGACTGATCCAACCGATATCCAGCCGTGCGAGCCCAGTACCAGAATCCCCATAAAAACAGCCAGAACTGCAGAAAGACAAACAGAAACGTGCCCACCTCATCGACCAACAGGGAAAAAGGGACAGTCAGCAGGCCAGCCAGAGGGCTGTACTTGAAAAAATTCAATCCCTGCTGCGGTTCATAAGGATTCTGCCCGTTGACAATGTTCTCGGCTGCTGTAACAACGACATGGTAGTTCAGGGGCTGTTTGACAAGAGCGACATGAAGACAGATTCCTCCAGTAAAGATGACAAGTGCAGCTAAGCCCAAGAGTTTCTGCTGGGAAGTCATCATAATTTTCAAAAATTATCCTCTCTATATTGTCACCTTTTAAGGTTAATTTCAATACTGAAAAGTCATCCGCAATATCACCCTTATAGGCGATTGCGTTTGATGCCATTCCTCGATATATTTCGGTTGAATACAGAAAAGACAGGCTTAAGGGAGGGCCTCTTCTCTTTTGGCTGGGTCCTTTTCTTAGTCATTACATAAATTGAAGATAAAACAAGTGTTAGGGGGTAAAATGGAAAAGGAATTTCACGAAAGCCCGAACAAGACAGAAATGCGAAAGGATGCGCGCAGATCTTATGTAACCAATGTCAGCTACAGAGTAGTAGTCAACGAAAAAGCGACCATGCCTGCAAAGGACAATGGATTGACGCAAAACATCAGTGACGGCGGGTTGTGCCTTATCATAAACAAAGAGCTCTCTCCTGGTACAGTTCTTGAGTTGAAGTTCGAGCGAACTGAAGAAAATTCGAATTCAGTAGAGACACGAGTCGAAGTCGTTTGGCAGGAAAAGGTTAAAACGGGATATCTAACCGGAGTGAGGTTTGCAGTCGACTAATACAGGAGGAATCTGAGCTCTCTGTCCACAAGATGAACAGTTACATATTTATCTTCCCTGACAATGAGGACATATGTTCTGTTCCAAATACTAATCGATGTTGATCGATCGGACATAGGTGTTATTGTATTCTGACGTCTCGACCACAGCCTCCTCACCATCCGCCATGGCTATAATGTACCACCTGCCTGCAGATGTCCCCTCTGGAACCGTAACGGAAGTCGATCCGTAGCTGTATGCTCCGCCTGCCAGAGCCGGAACGCTCCGGCTCCCCAGCAGAATATCTGATGTGTCTATTATTCCGTTAGTGGAAAGGTAGAATCGGGTTTGGGACGGAGCCGCACTACCTCCTCCCATATTTTTAGTCGTATCGGTTATGACGATGCTCTGTCCTGCGGTTGCTGTGGTGGGGGACGACATGGAAGTAATATCCAGATCCGGACCGATCCCTATTGTCCTCGTATAGGTATTGTTGGTCTCTGACGTCTCAAGAACGACCTCCTCCCCGTCCGCTTTGGCCACGATATACCAACTACCGGCAATCGTCTCCTCTGGAATCATGACAGTCGTCGATACAGTGCTGTACGCACCAGATGCCAAGGCTGGCACACTCCGGCTGCCCAGCAGAGTATCCGATGTGTCGATCGTCCCGTTCGTGGACAGGTAAAACAGGGTCATGGACGCTTCCGCAATCCCCCCTCCTATGTTCTTGGTTGTATCGGTTATGACGATACTCTGACCCGGACCCGCCGATACCGGTGTGGACATATAAGTGATGTCCAGGTCAGAGCCAATCTTTATGAACCTGGCATAGGAATTGTTGGTCTCAGAGGTCTCAGGGACAGAATCCTCTCCATCGGCTTTGGCCACGATATACCAATTGCCGCCTGATGTACCCGCCGGAATCGTGACAGTCGTCGATCCTGTGCTGCTCACTCCGGCTGCTAATGAGGGCACACTTCGGCTTCCTAGTAGGATATCCGAAGTGTCGATAATCGTGTTTGCAGACAAATAGAAAAAAGTCAAAGAAGGGTCTGCCACCCCTCCTCCTATGTTTCTTGTGGTATCGGTTATGACGATGCTCTCCCCTGCTCCTGCGGTCATAGGCACCGACAGGGATGCGATGCCCAAATCGGAACCGATCTTGACTAATCTGGAAGATGTGTTGTTGGTTTCTGAAGTCTCGGCTACGGCTTCCTCTCCATCGGCTTTGGCCACGACATACCAATTGCCGCCTGATGTACCCGCCGGAATCGTGACAGTGGTCGATCCATAGCTGTATGCTCCGGCTGCTAGTGCCGGAATGCTCCTGGTTCCGATCAGGGGATCGGACGAATCGACCGTACTGTCAGCAGATAAATAGAAATATGTCAGAGACGGAACCGCATTTCCTCCTCCTATGTTCTTGGTTGTATCGGTTATGGCGATACTCTGCCCCGGACTTGCTGTCGCAGGAGCTGATATGGATGATATGTTCAGATCTGGACCTATGCCGATGGTCCTCGTGTAAGTGTTGTTAGCCTCTGAAGTCTCAGGAACAATTTCTTCCCCGTCGGCTTTGGCCACGATAAACCAATTACCGGCAGCCGTTCCCTCTGGAATCGTGACGGTGGTCGACCCGCTGCTGCTCGCTCCGGCCGTAAGCGCTGGCACATTCCGGCTTCCGAGCGAGGTATCGGAGGGGTCAATCGTATTGTCAGCGGATAAATAGAATTGGGTCAGAGAGGCTTCTGCCACCCCCCCTCCCATATTTCTGGTTGTGTCGGTAATAACAATACTTCCTCCGGGGCTTGCAGTCGTAGGTGTCGCCATGGACGTGATGTCCAGGTCTGGGCCGGTCTTGATCAACCAGGCATAAGTATTGTTGGTCTCTGAGGTTTCGGCTACGACCTCTTCGCCATCGGCTTTAGCCACAATGTACCAATTACCGGCAGCCGTTCCCTCTGGAATCGTGACGCTGGTGGACCCGCTGCTGCCCGCTCCAGCTGTCAATGCCGGCACGCTCCGGCTTCCCAGGAGAGTATCGGACGGGTCGACTGCCGTGTTGACGGACAAATAGAAATGAGTCAGAGACGGCTCCGCGGTTCCTCCCCCGATGTTCTTGGTGGTATCGGATATGAAGATACTCTGCCCTGGGCTGACTGTGGTTGGCCCTGATAAGGCAGTAATGTTCAAGTCAGATCCGATCTTGATTGAACGGGCGTAAGTGTTGTTGATCTCCGAGGCCTCAGGGACAACCTCTGGACCGTCAGCCTTGGCGACGATATACCAGGTACCGCCAACCGTATCCTCTGGAATGGTAACTGTGGTCGATCCATAACTGTATGCTCCGGCCGTTAATTCCGGAACATCCCGGCTGCCGAGCAGAGTATCGGATGAGTCCACCGAACTGTCATTTGACAAGTAGAACTGGGTTACAGACGAGGCTGCAACTCCACCTCCCATGTTCTTGGTGGTATCGGTTATGACCATACTCTGTCCCTGACCCGAAGCAGACGGGACAGACAGGGCAGTGATGTCCAGGTCTGGGCCTATCCCGATAGTCCTGGTATACGTGTTGTTGATCTCTGAGGTCTCGAGCACCGTCTCCTCTCCATCAGCCTTGGCAATGATATACCAATTGCCAGCAGCCGTATTCTCTGGGAGCATGACGGGAGTCGATACCGTGCTGCTCTCTCCTGCCGCAAGAGCCGGCACATTCCTGGTTTCGAGCAGGGTATCGGAAGTGTCTATTGTACTGTCAGTCGACAAATAAAACTGGGTCACAGACGGATCAGACAGCCCTCCTCCGATGTTCTTGGTGGTATCGGTTAAGGTGATGCTCTCTCCTGAGGCTGCTGTGGTGGGTGTGGACATGGAAGTGATATCCAGATCTGACATCAATTCATCACTTTCGATGGTTACTGTCGCGGTAGAGGTACCAGAAACAAGGTATGCAGGGTCCGAAAGTAGGGTGAGGACAACTGTTTCATCGGTCTCTGTTAATGTATCATCGACCGGAGTGATCAAAATTGTCGCTGTGGCCGAACCTGCCGGTATGCCGATACTCGCCCCAACCGTTTCATAGTCTGTCCCTGGTGTTGCTGTCCCTGTGATCTCGTATCTCACTTCTAACCCACCATCGGTGTTTCCCGTCCGGCTAATCGTGAATGTGCCTGAAGTAGGACCTGCTTCATTAGCTACGGAATCAGTGGCCAGGACCTTGATCACAGGAAAATCTGGCCCCTGAATTGCAATTTGAGCCGAGAGGATAAGATCTAAGCAGCCGGCTCCATAGGTATTGTCAGGACCAGGATCTCCCAAGTCCTTGGCGCCTGAATTCAAAGCGGATTCCAACTGATCCACCGTCAATGCTGGGTTTATGGACCGCAACACTGCGACTGCTCCTGTAATATGCGGTGCTGCCATGGATGTCCCACTCAAAGTGACATAACCCAAAGGGCAGGAGGAAAGAATCGCGACCCCGGGTGCGCTTATTTCAGGTTTAATCGAATTGTCACAGGGAGAAGGCCCCCGGCTGCTGAAGGAAGCAATGGCTTCCCAAAAATCGGTTGCACCGACTGCGAAAGAAACAGGATAGGCGCCCGGGCTGCGCACACTTCCAGACCAGGGACCGCTGTTCCCGGATGCAAAGGCAGGAAAGATGCCAGCAGCCCGCAATGCTTGAACATCAGGTAAAAATTCCGTATCGCATCCACTTTGTGAAAATGACCATGAGCTGTTAACCACGTCTGGAGCATTATCAGGGTCTCCTCCAGGGGCAAGGAACCATTCGAAGATCTGATGGAAGGCAGAGACTTGACCCATTCCTTCATCATCCCAGCCTTTCGCTGCGATCCAGGATGCTCCGGGAGCGACTCCGATGTAGGAGCCTCCAGCGTTACCGCCTACGGCAGTACCAGTGGTATGTGTTCCATGACCGTGGAAATCATAGGGAACAGCATATTCCCTATAAGGATCGAACCAACTGATCTCGTGGTTTCCTCTGTAGCGGGAGTAGAGATCCGGGTGAGTCACATCCACTCCGGTATCAAAACTCCCTATAACCGAACCTGTCCCATTATAGTCAGGATCGAGCGCCCATACCTCTGGTGCACCGGTCTGTTCGATGTTCCATTCATATGTAGAGGATGGCTGATTGTCGCCCGCAGGCAGAGGTGAAGGGAGAGGGATAAGAGAGTCTAAGCGTATCTCCTGCACTTCATGTCTTGCAGCTAAATGACGGATCAGCGGCTCTGTAGCCGTAACGGCTATGCCGTTGAAAACCCAGAAAGGAATGACTCGTTCTGCCTTACCTCCCTCAATTTGCTTATTGAGATACTTCCGGAGAGGCTCTTGGTGCCTGTCAGCCATATCGCGGAGGGCATGAACCACAGCGTGCGCCCTTTGTCTGCGCGTCCTGCCCGACATTATGGACAGAATTCTGTCGTGCCTCACCTGCTCCTTTAATTCTACGATAACTGCAAGCTTCTCTCCCGGGGTGAGTTTTTGTAGCCTTTTCTCGAGAGAAGGGTGCACATCACCTGCCCAGATATCTCCAGCCGCCATTAAAATGAAGACGGCTAGCATCGAGACGTATAATTTTTTTTGCATTATAATCCTCCCCTTATCTTTTAACTAAAGTCCCAACGACAGGCAGTCAAGCACACGCCGCAAGATGTACCAATTTTTTGGAATAAGAGTTTCTCTCCTCTCGTTCATGGAACGGAAGCAACTCCTTCAGGCTGTTTCGCTGACTTTCTGCCGTCAAGGATAGTAAATCAAAGGAAGAGGCCCTGTCAAGCTCGAATTTGCGGCCTTATGCTTTGCGAACTGGCGGTTCTTTCCTGAATCCAGAACATACTCATTCATACCTCAAGCTGTTAACGGGATTGGAAAGGGCAGCCCTGATAATTTTTATGCATACGGTAAACAGTGCAATAAAAACCGCTGCTAAACCTGAAACAACGAATATCCATACCGCGATACTGGCCCTGTATGCATAATTGTTCAGCAATTTATTCATCAGATAATAGGCGATAGGCCACGCGAGTGCATTGGATACAAAAAGCAGTACCAGAAAGCCCTTGGAGATAAGAGCGATAATATTGGTCATGGATGCCCCGAGAACCTTGCGTATACCGATCTCTTTTGTCCTTTGCTCTGCGGTGAAGGAAGCCATCCCGAAAAGCCCGAGACAAGAGATGAATATGGCTAGAAATGTGAAAGATTTATAAATCTCGCCTCTCCGCTGGTCATTCCCGTACTGTCTGTTGAATTCATCGTCCAGAAATGTATATTCAAACAAATTATTGGGCGCAAATTCAGCCGCCTTTTTTTCCAAATAGGCTATGGTTCCTGATATATCGTTAGGTCTTATTTTTACAAAAATATAGCTGTGAGAGCCATGCCGCTGGGATAAGGTAAAAATGACAGGTCCAATTTCACTGTGAAGCGAGCTGGCATGAAAATTCTTGACGATACCGATGATTTTTCCCTCATCCTCCCAGCAGGAAAACATCTTCCCGAGGGGCGATTCCAATCCCGTGATCCTTAAGGCTTCTTCGTTCAGGATGTAATTCTCTCGGTCCGTTGCGTAATTCTCAGAAAAGCTTCTGCCCTGGATGATTTGCATTCCGAGGGTTCCAAAATAATCATAGTCCACAGAGGCATCTGTCATGGTGACATAATCTTCAGGACCTTTTCCTTCCCAATAAACGGGATTCATATGTCCAATGTTTGTCGGTATTCTCCGGGCCGCAGTAACGTTGATAACATCCGGATTCTGTTTGATCTCATTTTTGAATGTCCTGTAGGCTTCTCTCAACTCCCTGTTTATGGATATGGCGACCACATGATCTCTGTCCAGCCCGATATCTTTATTCCTGATGTAGTTGAGCTGCCTGTACATGACGATGGTGCCAATAATCAGGATGATGGTTGCGGTGAATTGACTGACCACCAGGACTTTTCTGAGTACGAAGCCACCCGAGTCCGACTGAAGCTTTCCTCTTCTGAGTATGTTCGAAGGTCTGAAGGATGAGAGCATGAAGGCCGGATAACTTCCGGATGCCAGGCCGGTAAAAAGAACAATTCCAATCAATAGTAGAAATGTCGGAACATCGCCGGTAATATTCAATGTCAATTGTTTTTCTGCAAGCTGATTAAAAGTCGGCAAAAAGAGATAAACCAAAACGAGAGCCACCCAAAGCGCGAGAGCCGATAGAACGAAAGATTCTCCGATAAATTGCCTGACGATATCCGCTCTTTCTGCGCCTACCACCTTCCTCATTCCGATCTCTTTGGCCCGGGTGTTCGACCTGGCTGTGGTGAGGTTTATAAAATTGATGCAGGCAATAATCAGGATGGCTACGGCAATCGTCAAGAATATGTATACGTATAGAACTGGGTCCGTGCCGTTTAAGGAATACATATGAACCTGAGAGAGAGGCTGGATATGAAGGATAACTTTCTGATTCGTTCGTTTATCATGCTCCATGATAAATCCAGAGATCTTGTCTGCAAAGTCAAGTATGGAGACATTTTCCTCCAGCAGAGCGTATGTTCTTGCTTCATAGGACCAACTGGTATCTCCCCGCTCTCCCATGAGACTCATGGAAGCAAGAAAATCAAACTGCAGGTGTGAATTCTGGGGAACATCCTTCAAGACACCGGTCACGATCAGGTCAATATCGTTGTTAATCAACAAAGATTTGCCGATCGGATCTTGATTCCCGAAATATTTGGAAGCGGCTCGTTCTGTTAAAACGATTGACTCCCTGCTTGCAAACACTGTCTCAGGAGTTCCTTCAATGAGCGGAAATGTGAATATATTTAAAAAATCGTCGTCAACCAGGGCTCCTCGCTCGTTATAGATTCTATCCCCATATTTCATGAGCCAATATCTAGAGCAAAATCTCGTGATTTGCCGCACTTCCGGATATTGCTCTTTAAAAACCGCAGCCAGAGCCAAAGGATTGGAGGAGTACTTGGTCCCCTGAAGTTCAGGAATAGTCCTGTAGATATCGCCGTAGTTTGTATGGAACTTGTCGTAACTGAGTTCATCCTGAACCCACAAAAGGATAAGAATGCAGCAGGCCATTCCCACCGCCAATCCCATGATGTTGATGAAAGAATATATTTTATTGTTTCGGATGTTTCTCCATGTGATTTTAAGATAATTTTTAAGCATAGCAGCTCCTATCGATGTAGAAAGTCTTGAATAGGAGGCAAGCGCAAATATGACCTGACCCCAGTACCATAAGAAGGCACCGCGCCTTCCCTTCTCCTTCACACGCTCTCTGAATTCTTCGCTGCAATCACCGGACACAGAGTATTCCCATTCGTAATGTCCGAGGAGAGAGATCAGTTTCTGACCCAGCTTCGGCGGATGATCCTTGAATTGAGCCATAATCCTTAGTCTCCGCGGAATCCTGGAATACTTTTCCAGATGGCGCAGTGCAGATTGTAGGAAGCCCGAAGTGCACTCATCCCCTCAGAAGTCAAGGCATAGTAAATCCGCGGCCTTCCCCCTCTTGCCGATGATGTGGATCCTTTTGTTTTTGCCACATATCCTTTGCGTGAAAGCTGGTCGAGCGCATTGTAGAGCGTTCCATACATCAACCGCTTTCCGGTCATCTTTGCAGCTCTTTTCCGGATGGTTACACCATAGGCATTTTCTTTGAGAGCGATGATGGCAGCTAAAATCATCTGTTCCAATAACGTCAGTTCTTTCATGTTTTCTTATCCTGAATCAGGTTTTACGTAACTTACACATATAGTAATACGTCTATCGCACAGAAAGGTTGCTGTATCATGAGAAAAACTCCTTCATTCTCAATTGGAATCAGGATGACGGGAAAATAATGCTGAAGATAGCCACTTTAATCCAGCCAGAATCTTCCTGGCGTCTTCTATCTTTTTTTCTTTATCACTGTCGACCAGTCGTATGGCTCCTTGAGTCGGGACTCGATCCATTCGGGAGAAGACTGGATTCCGAACTGGTCGTGGCGCACGGCGATCTTGGAACCCGTCGCCTCAGCGAGCCGGTAAAACTTGACCGCTTCTTCCCTGTTGCCGCGGGCATCCCAGATATTTCCCATCCAGATAAGGGCCATAAAATCATATTCCACAGGTTTCTCCATCTCATGAATCCTATGGAAACAGTCGAGGGATTCCTCGAGATAGCCTCCCTCGAAGATGACCATGCCCAGCTTAAACCATATCCTGTGGTTCTGGACATCGTGCTTCACAGCCATCTTGTACAGTTCGAGGCCCTCATCCCAGGCATTGCTGTAGGGCAGGTTGCGGATGCGTCCGGGCAGTTCCTTAGGAATTACTGGACGGGGCTTTTCTAGCCGGGCCAGCAAGTCCCTGGGATCGAGAACGGCATCCTCGAGCTTGGCTGCACTCTCGAATCGAACGTCCATTTTGTCTTTGAAGCGGCCTATCCAGGCAGTCTGGGTCGAACCGTCCTCAAAGGTGGCCTGAACATCAATAGGCATAGAAAAGCTGTCTCTTCCCCCCTTGCGTTCTACCTTGATCACGCTCACGAAACCATCGTTCTTCTGCTTGCTTTCCTGATCTGTAATCTCATAACAGAGATATCTTGGAGAGCGTACCCACGATTCGAAGAACCAGCCCAGATTCTCCCCGCATTCTTCCTCGGCCATCCTTCGGAGATCTCTGTAGCTCATGCGTTTACCGCCGTATTCGCGAACAGCACGCAGGTAAAGGCGATTGAAGCGTTCATCGCCAAGGATATGGCGAAGAGCGCTCACAATACTGTATCCCTTGCCGTGGATGAGCACGTTGTTTCGGTCATAGTTCTGCTGGGCTTTTAGGGATTCAGGGGCATCGGCGGTCGTATCTAAATATTCATTTACACCTGATTTGTATCTGTTGAAAAAGCCCACGTGTTTGTCGTCGGGCAGACCACGGTATTCTGTGTAGGCGCGGTCTGCGAATATACCCATGCCAATCATGAGCCACGACTCTGTGTAGTCACTCCCTTCATCTCCGGACATGATGTATTCCCCCCAGTACTGGTGTCCGATTTCATGGGCTGTTATCCACTTCCAGTGAAGCAGCGGCCTCTGGTCGAAGGCCTGCTGGCCGTGGATAACGACAAGAGCTGAAGCAAAAGGGTAGCCGCCCATGGGGCGTGATCCGCCAGGTATGATGGTGAGGGACTCGAAGGGAAAGCTGCCGTGGTATTCTTTGTAAAATTTGATAACATCAACGGCGGTCTCGAGGCAGAGCATGGCGCATTCGCGGCCTTCTTCCTTGAAGAGGGTGCGGACTTGGACGCCATCTGCATCGCGCTCTTCGATAAAAGCGGACTTCGAGAAAAGGAAACCGAAGTTTGTCGTGACGCCAGGATTCTCATAATAGTTCGTGGATGGATTAAAACGGCCAGAGTAGGCGGCTTTGTACTCCGGAGTGGGCGGATCGAGCCTGACTCGATAGGAATCACGCGTGGGCCGGCCTTCCCACCATAGTTGTGGATGCCAAAAATTACGGAGGATGTCGCCATTGGATTGCGCTTGGAGGGTAATACTGAAATCAATGTCGATTGCAGTGGTATGATTTGGCTTGAGGGCTTCAGGAAGGATGAAAAAGCGGACATGGGGATCGGAGGGCTGTTCGGGATGCTTCTCGAGCCGAATGCCGCCGACCGAAACATCCAAGGTATTCTTGGGATTTGCTGTCCATCTAAGCGCTATAACTGAGATAGGGCGCTTTGTGGTATTCCCGAGATTAACAGCCATATGTCCTTCGAGCGGGACATCGGAACCATTGACACTGCAGGTTGCCTCGATAGTATAGGAGGCCGACGGAGGATCCATCGGAACATAGAACGCCGGCTTCCCAGCCGGTGTCGATGCTGTCCCCCAACCCTGGGAATCCGATGAGTCGGGAGACGTGTCGCTGCAGGATGCCATCACCATACATAAGCATGCCAAATGGATTAACAGGATTTTTCTATTCACTCGCATGACACCTCCTCTGCGAAAACTGTTTTATCATTTATGACGATTTCCTGTAGCAATAGGTTTATTTTTATTTGATATCAGCTTCTGCCAGCCTATCATTTCCATCTTGGATCTCAAGTCTACCGGAGACAGTCTCTTTCCACAAGGTGAGAGTTCGAATGCAGCTGAAAGGTCGCCTGCTATAATTCCAAAGCCAATGTTTTCTTTCTATCTGATAGAAGGTCTTTGATCCCGTCTCTGGCTTTATGATCTACATACTTCTGCACTGCTTGAAAGCCAAGATATCTGCCTACACCAGGAGGAATATCAAGATCGGGAGCTCCCTGTTTATAGAGGTCGATCAACTCTTGAGACGTCAATTTCCTTGAAAGGCATTTTTCTCTCATATAGAATTCATTCTTTTGACACCAATTTAATTTGTCGTTTGTGAATAACAGATGATCAGATAATTTGCGGTTTGGGAAGGCCAGAAGTGACAGATATACAGCCACTCCCTCAGAGATCGTTAACCATTGGAATCTTTTCTCCTGAGGGATTTCTTCCCCTCCTTGATTTAAAAGCAAATGTGCATACTCATGCACAAAGAGAATTTTCAATAGCTCGAAATCCTTAAATCTCTCCAACCCAAAACAGATAACAGGCTTTTTCTTATAATCCATAACAAAACCATCAGGGCTGAAAAATCCTATAAATAGATAGACATCTGGCTCTTCTTCAGGTGGCATTATCTTTCTGCACCTTACATAAGCTTCATTGACCATTTTCTCAGGAGGACAAATCGAGATAAGATGTCTGAGTACGGAATAATCTGTCCTTTTAATCCCTTCAACTCTCTGCCTAAGGCTACGAGTGTCTAATAAAGGAAAATGTGTGAAATAAGTTCTTAGAAATTCCCGATGAGGTTGATAATACACAAAATGATAGGTCCTCCATTTTTCAGCAGGAAAGGATTCTTGGTCTAGAAATTTAAAAAAATCACGATATAAAGAGAAGATTTTCAATATTAATTTCCTGACAATCCAGCCAGTCTTTCCCTGGCATCCTCAACCTCAGCGATCCCAGGGTCAGCGTTCTTCCAGAGTTCAAGGAATTTCTCGTATTGCTCTATGGCCTTGCCTTTCCATCCTTTTAGCTCATATATTTTCCCCAGCTCATAAAAACTCCGGGCATAAATGTCACCATAAGAAAGCCTGTCAATATTTCCCTTTGTGATCTTTTCGTACTCCGCCTGCGCTTTGTTCAGGTCTCCTGAGACGGCGTAAGCCTTTGCTAATGACTCAATATAATCTGCTCGTCTGACATTCGGATCACTGGTCTGAAGGGTCAAAGCTTTTTCAAGGTCATCGATTGCCTGAGAAAAGTCGTTCTGTTTAAGCTCGATCATACCTGTCAGATGATGAAAGTAATGCAAGAGCTGCAGATTGGGAGAATCGAGGATTAAAATCCTCAACTCCTCTGCTGTTTTTAAGCTTTCCTCCATCGAGTTCATCTTCAAATAAGCCAAACCCTTGAGGTGCAAGGCTCGCCTTTGTCTGCCTGGATCTTCGGCTTTCAATGCATAAACTATGGAATTATCACAATCTTCAAGAGCTTGTGCGAGCTCATCTGTTTTTAGATCGATGTAAGCGAATTTCAGATAAGCCTCTGAAATAGGCCAATACACGCCATAATTCTTTCCTTGATCGATAATTGGCCTGATTATGTCCTTTGTTCCTTTGAATTTTCCCTGCAAAATATTGAGATTTACCAAACCCATAGAACCTAAATAGACAGCCTGCGGCTCTCTCTGTCGAAGCAGCCATTGGTAATCTTCAGCAGCTTTTGCCAGATTGTTTGTATAAAAATAAATCACTGCTCTTTGATAAAAATTTTGTCTATATACCATAGTTCCTTTTGCAGGCTCGAGAGCAAAAGTCTTATTTATCTCTGCTATGGCAAGGTCGTATTTCTTTCCCAATCGATAGTGATTGGCTAAATACCGATGAACGACAGCACTATCTGGATGCTCCTGAAGCGCCTCTTCGAGGAGTTCTCTAGCTTTATCATAAGATCCCACTTGCCGGTAAACACTAGCCAGATTTCCGTATCCTAACAATGACAAATCATTATTTTTCCTGTTTATGTCATAATGCTCGATGGCCTTCTGTTTTTCTCCTATAGACGAATACCTTACTGCCAAATTGTGATTTCCGCTGGGGTCGTCCGGATAGAGCTCCAGCAATTTTTTATATGCCTCTATAGACTTATCAAAGGTCTTTTCGGAAAAGCTGTAATAGTCTCCCTCGATAAAAAAACGTTCTTTTGCCGGAAGTCGATCCGAGAGTTCCAAGGCCTTCTCCATGTTTTCCTTTAGTCGAGGTCTGAAGCCGAGATTGCCATAACTCTGAGCCAGGGATCTGTAGGCCATTGCAAATTCAGGATCTATAGCAAGCGCCTTTTCCATGAATTCGATGCTCTCTTCATAATTAGATATAAGGTGATATTTTCGCCCTTCAATATAGTATTTCAATGCATCAGGGGAGGAGGTTGTGATCTTCTCGATATCATCATCAATATCCTCAGCGATCTCCTCTTCAGAAAGCTGGAAGTGTGTCTTGACCTTCTTTGTCAGCTCATCCACCATGGAGAGAAAACTTTCTTCGCCTTTTCCTTCGATGCGGTCGGATCCTATTGACTCCATGGTAGAGACTTCCTGAAGGATAGCATCTATTCTGAACTGTTCTCCTGCTTTTGTGTAACTTCCCCGCAGGATGTGGGTCGATCCTCCCCTGGCCGCAACTTGCTTGAGGACCGATGACGGTAAGCTCTTTGCCTCGACCTGTTCCAAGTCACTGAGAATATCGATGAGCCTGTCGCTGCTTAGAACCCGGATGTACTTGGATTGTGTCAGGTCAGCAATTAAAAGCTCGCAGAGGGCTTTGCGCCAATGGTCCAGACTTTCGTCTCCGGTGTTGTTTTCAAAATAAACGATGGCGAGTGAGGGTTTATCGGATGGAGCGACTGGCATGGCTTCTTTTTGGCGAATGAACTGCCAGAAAAAAATGGCGGCTATGGCAACTGTGAGGACAATAAGGGCCGGAATGAAGAGTCTTTTCAGGCTGAATTGGACGGTTATTTCCCTCGAGGTAAAAGGCTTTCTTTGAGGGACAATTCTTTCTGTAGTCGGAATGCCTCTCTCAAGGTTCATCAATTCAGAATGCAGCTCGCTAACGCTTTGATACCTATTTTCTTTTTCCTTTTCCATGCACTTGAGGATCACCCGGTTCAGGTCATCTGGAATCTGGTCATTGATATCTTTGGGAGGTCGAGGAATCTCGCTTTTTTGTTTTACACCTATGGAAAAGGGAGAATCTCCTTCAAATGGAACTCTGCCCGTAACCATCTCATACAGAATGACTCCAAGAGAATAAATATCTGCCCTCTGACCAGCCTCTTTTCCATCAACTTGCTCAGGAGACATATACTCAGGAGTGCCGATCATAACTCCTGATCCTGTGATTCCCTTTGTCCTTAGAGAGCGAGCTATGCCGAAGTCCATGATCCGGGCATTTCCATCCTTGTCTATCATGATGTTCTGGGGCTTGAGATCCCGATGAACAACTCCCAGCCTATGGGCTTCGATCAAACCCTCACAGACCTGATTAGCAATTGATATCGCTTTACCTACGGATATAACTCCTGACCTTCGGATAAAGCTCTTTAAATCTTCACCCGATACATATTCCATAGTGATATAATAAGCACTTTCTTCTTTACCTAAATCGTACATCCGGCAGACGTTCTTATGAGCGATGTCACGAGCTACTTTCAGCTCATTTCTGAATCTCTCGATTGTCTTTTTATCAGAAGCGATTTCTGGTTTAATGAGTTTAAGAGCAACTTTAGCATTAACCTCTTTATCAAGGGCTTTATAGACTCTGCCCATTCCTCCTTTTCCTAACTCCTCTATTATCTGATACCTTCCCGCAAATGTTGATCCTGTGGTCAGCTCTTCTTTGGGGGTTTCCATGGTTTCCGTAACCTTTATATCCTCGACAGAAGGGAGTTGTGTCCCACAATCGGCACAAAAGGCTGCAGTCTCGGGATTGTCTGAGATACATTTAGGACATCTTTTTGCCATTGTTGTCCCCTTGGGTACCCATATTCGGTCAGCAAAAGGATATCAGGGAATGCATATGGGTGTCAAATTAATGAATGCGTCCATTGCATGAGAGATCACCGCCTCGCTGTGCTCCTCGTGATGACAGAAAATGATATACGCCCGGAGGGATTCGAACCTACGGCCTTCTGATTCGTAGTCAGACGCTCGCTCAAATGTTTTGACTGGGCCAGACAGATCACAGTTTCAGATTTCAGGCAAACCCCTGGATTTTCTCAGCCTCTTCAAGAAATCCTTGTAAAGAAAACTCCGCTCGTCCAGCTCGCAGAGCTGTCTGAACATCGGTTTGGTAACGGTAAAAGCCAGAATATGGGGAGGAAGATGTCGGCGCATAGCAATATCGGTGGAACCGAGAGAGGCCTGGGGAATGGTAAGATCTTCAAAAGGAAGCAGCAGCATGCATCCTGATCCAAATGGAGCGATGACCGGAGGAGGATCTTCCGGAGCGCTGTGATACTGCGCTCCTATCATCAGTGCGCTCAACTGATCTGGATTGACAAAAAACGTGATGCTTTTGGCATATTCCCACTGATCCTCCTTGATAGGGCCGATAAAAATATGATGGTAGCTCGATCGATAAGGTCGTCCGGCGTCGATCCATTTCTCCATCAGCTCGTGGGATCCTTTCAGGCCTTCATCATCCACCAAAAATTTAACGAACTCTTTCCTCGAACGTGTTTCCACTCCACACATCCAGCGTCCCGCTCCTCCACAGCCATAATGCTCTTTGGTGATATGCAGGGTCGTTCCTTGAATCCATTTTTCGTAGAAAGCGAAAACACAATCACCAGGATTCGGGGTGACGAGCGGCTCGAACGGCAAAGGAGCTGGCGCATCATAGAAACCAATAAGAGGGATAAACAAGTCCAGTTTCTTGTTCAGATGTTTCGGATCCGGTTGAATTTCTTTCATACCAGGAATTTAGCTTATTTCTTGGACTTACAGCAAGAGAAAAATGAAGAATACAGTCTATCAGAGGATGGACCGAATCTTTCGCCTTAGATCTTCAGGAAGTTTTGCTCGTCTCATCAAAGCTCTGCCTTCCCTTCGCTTTCCGGACTCAACGAGAACCAATCCTCCGAAGTGGTGGTTGGGAAGATCTTCGCTCAGATGTGCTTGTGTAAAATCCAATATAGTATTTCTGAGTTCCTCTGCTTTATCCCGCTCTCTCAATCTCTCATAACAGACTGCCAGGAGATAATCCTGCATTCTATGGTCCGACTCATAAGGTTGTCCTGTGCCCAAATTCTCGGGATAAGTCTTGGCTCTCTCCAAGTGCAGAATGGCTTTTTCGTAATCCCGTTTCACTATGCTCTCGATCCCTATATTTACATGGCACAGGACAAACAGCCTGTGGACGCTGCTCGCCCCTTCATAGGGAAGAACCTCAAGTTTGTCGAGTATTCCGGCGGCTTCTGGGTACTGTTCTGTTCCCATCAAAGCTCGAACCAAATCGACCTGGATGATATTTTCATCGGGGAATAGCTGAGAAGCTGAGCGTGCTGATTCCAATGCCTTTTCATAGCTTTCTTGCTCGCTATAGAAATTCGTCAGAGTGTGCCAAGTTTTCCAGCTCTTCTCATCGAGCTTGACAGCATATTCAAAATCCTGCTCAGACAAGGCAAGATCGACATTTTTATAAAAATGTCCCCTCGCAAGATAGAAAGGGGCATAATCGGACCGGTCAATGCGATCTAACAGATCTCGTGCCTCCTCCACCCTGCCTTTGCTCCAGAAGATGAGGGCAAGATAATATTTCGGTTTCCAATCATCAGGTTGTTTTTGAGAGGCCCACTCCAACACCGGGATAGATTCTTCACGGAAAGGGAAGACCAGCCAGGGAGATATGCTCTGAGCCCTTTCTAGATACAGCTTGCTTTTGTCTGGCTTATTCTCATTCCACAGATAAGCCAACCAGTAACAGGCTGTAGGGTGGTCCACGGCAAATTCGAGCAGCTGAACTGCCTGATCGTTCAGTCCCAGTTTCACGTAATGAAGGGCCATTTCTATGTAGGTTTCATGGGGCAGCTCATTGCGAATCATATCCCGAAAAGCATCCAGCCTGCTTTGATTCGGCTCTAGGAGATATTGTTCGTAACGGACTTGATGGTTCAAGGGATCGAGATCATAGACTCTTCCGAGTACCTCTCGGGCCTGCTTGGGCTCTTCATTCAATCTGTGAATAATGGCCTTCAGGATTAAAGCGTTGATATTGTGTCTGTTGTAATCGAGAGACCTCTGGTTGTATTCGAGGGCGAGGTCGTAATCTCCTTCCAAAAAATAAATCTCCGACATCTGGGCATAGGCGCTGGATCTGTACTCCAGAGACCGGGCTGCCCATCCCAGACACTCTTTGGCATCCAGGTAGTCGCCAGATCTTCGGCAGATCGTTCCATATACATAGTTGGCCTCTGGATCGTACATTTCATTCAGCAGAGCTCTGTGCGCATAAAATCGGGCTGTCTCGTTCTCGCCCCTGCGGCAGTAAAGTTCAGCCACTCTGCATGAAGCCCGTGTATGGAGAGGCTCCATTTCCAGACAATTCAAATACTTCTCCAGTGCCGTGTAGTAGTTTCTTTCCTGCTCATGACGCATGCCCGATAGAAACAGGCCCTCTGCGGTTGTCTCATCGAAGGGATGAAACCGGATCGGACGTTCCAAATCATTGGCTTGAGGATCACTCGAATACGAGAGTCGGTTAGAAACGTTCATTTCCAGGATTTGATCATCGGAGATACCGCGTGGGATTTGTTTGGTATAAATTTCGGTGGGACTCAAGCTGATATGCTCGCGATAGATTTCCCTGCCATCAAGGCTTACTACCAGATCATCATCAATCTGTTCCAATGGGAAAAGCCCGATAAGAATCTTCTCTTCGTCGTGATTGACGTTCAATACTCCCAGAGGAGATGCCTTGACCATCGGACCGATATCTTTGTAAGGAAACCATACTTCTTTCCATCTGTCAGCTGTGTAAGGGCGGAACAGGCCGTGATCGCTCTGGTTGAAATACCGTCCAGCCTGCGGTTCGCTGTATTGGCCGTCAGAATCTGTAAGGAGGTCTTCCCAAATCATCCCCTGGCGCGAGAGGCCCCAGATCCAAATCTTGTGTCCAGGCATGTCATCATACAAAGCCCAGTGGCCGAATCCGAACCGCAAATCATGCCAGTAACCGCCGAAAAAATTCTCGTATTCACCCACAGTGAAATAACTTTTATAGGAGCCGAAGTCGTTATTTTTGTACCAGGAGAGGTCACGGCCCTCCTCGTCCACCGGCCAGGGCTTCAACGGAACCGAATAATTGTGGCCGATGTGGTAATTTCCCGGAAAAATATACTGAAGGTCTTGGGTGGCTTTCACGGCTGCGTTCATCCAGGAATAATAGGATTGATGAAAGGGCGAGGGATTGTACCAGAAAGCTCTGGTCTCGAAACAGGCTTTATCCTCTGGAAGATGGACGGTCACACTCCAGCGGGTTCTTGAAGGCAAATCCATTGTTCCGACCACACAGCTCACACTCCCATCCGGGTTCTGTCTCATCATGTAATCGACAGGGGATGCAGTAGAAGGAGTATGTCCGACGATTCCGAAATTGAACTCGATTCCGCCTGATGTCCATGGACCACGCAGTGCAATCTCCCTGAATTTCATCACATGGTTGGTATAAATGAATTCATTCCCTGTGGATTTCTCCGAGGCTCCCCATACTTTTCCACCCACTTCTGGAAGGACAGAGACTTGAATATAGGGATTTTCCAGCCGTATGACTTTCCAATCTTTGTTGATGGCTTTCTTGCTGAATTTGTCGAAGAAAAAATAGGGATAAAGCCGTGCTCCCCTTCCCCACAAACTGGACCTCGTCAGGATAGGAACTGGATCTGGTTCGGAGAAGGGATAGGTCCGAAGGGTTTCTGTCTCCTCGACAATCGTGGTGCTCTCTGGAGGGTGACATGAAGTTCCAAGTACGACCGATACGAAGAGACAACAGAGGATGGAAAAAGTCTTGGGTCTATGTCTTACCATAAAATTCTCCCGTTGTTTTTAGTCGTCATGCACACAATGAAATTGCTTGCAGTTATATAAACAGCAAAAATCGCAAAAAATATTGCTGCAAGCTAAGAAAGGCTATTCTCCTCCAATTTGCAGAGATTTGATCCTGAAGGTCGGCCCTGTGAAGCTCCGATTCAAATCGAGGTCATTGGCAACCATATCGATGTCCTTCAGCATCTCGAAAGCGGTCCCTGCGATAGTCAATCCTTTCACAGGAAAGGCGATCTCTCCATTTTCGATCCAAAATCCCGACGCACCTCCGCTGAAGTTCCCGTTCACAGGAATGATTCCATAGCCTGTTACATTCTTCAGATACAGCCCTCTCTCTGTGGATTTGATGATGTCCTCTGGTGTACTCTCGCCTGCTTCCATGTAAAAATTGTGCGCTCCTATTCCTGGAAGGCTGGTGAAGCCGCGCCGAGATGCATTTCCTGTACTTTGGACGCCGGCTCTTTTCCCGATAATGGTATTGTACATAAAGCCTTTCAATTCTCCCTTATCAACGATTGTTCTTTTTTGGGTAGGAACTCCTTCTCCGTCAAAAGGCTGGCTTCCCAGGCCTTTTGGCCGGATTCCATCATCGATGAGCGTGACGAGTTCTGATGCGATTTTCTGATCCATCATATCCCTCAGGAAACTCGCACCCTGAAGGACACGTTCTCCATTAACGGCAGCCAGAATACCTCCCAGGATCGCCCGTGCGACATCGGGATTGAAAATCACGGCTGCTTTCTGAGTCTTCACCATCCGGGGATCGAGCATTCCGTAGGCATCCTTTGCGGCTTTTTCGGCGATTTTTTCCTCTGGAAGGAAGTCACTATAATAGCGGCGTGAACAATATTCTGCTCCTGAGGACTTTTGATCCCCCTTTTCAGCGACAACCGAAACACCAAAGGAACAGCTTGATCTCTGATATGATTTAAGAAGCCCATTGGAATTGGCGAGAAAGATCTCCCCCTCCCCTTCTGCATATCTTGCACCTGCACTCTTTGTAATGCGTGAATCCTCCATAGCCAATTCTTCGACTTTTTTGGCCAACTCGATCTTCTGTTCCATGGGAATCTGGCTGATTCGAGGATCATATAAACCTTTGATGTCTGTGAAGCCTTTATCATCAGGGAGGACATTGTTCTCATCGGGAGTCGTATTCCTTGCGAATCCGATAGCACTTTGTATGGCTCTATCGAGCGCCTCATCCGAGAACTCGTTACAGCTCGCAAAAGCCATCCTTCCTCCGACAAAAACCCTGAAACTCACACCATGAGTCCCCGCCTGCTGGACGGTCTCGATTTCCTGGTTCCGGACCTGGATACGCATGTCGCGTTCCGTTTCGAGATAAATCTCGGCCTGATCCGCTCCTTTTTCTATACATTTTTTTACCAATTGTTCGGATAAATCTTTGTAATCCATGACGATCTCCTTTTTTCTTCCTTATCTTCTCGCCCGACTTCCACCCACGTTTATTCCGCGAATCCTCACCGTGGGTTGGCCGGCAGAGACCTCTGCCATCTGACCTTTTCCACAGATTCCAGGTCCGAAAGCCAGGTCATCGCCGACAGCATCGATATTGGAAATAATATCTAAACAATTCCCGATGAGGGTCGCTCCTCTGACCGGAGTTGTCTTCTTTCCGTTCTCGATCAAATAAGCCTCGCGGCATGTGAAGTTGAACACTCCTGTAGTCGAGTTGACACTTCCACCGCTCAAACTCTGGACATAGATGCCGCTCTTGGTGGATGCCAGAATATCCTCAGGCTTGTCTTTACCCCGGTCTATGAACGTATTGGTCATCCGAGGGATGGGAAGATATCGGAAGCTTTCCCGGCGGCCATTTCCAGTACGGTCCAGGTCTAGCTGTTTGGCAGAGAGTATATCTGTCATGTACTTTTCGAGCACACCGTTCCTGATCAAAACATTCCTTTTCATCTGTGTACCCTCATCATCGAAATTCGTCGTTCCTCTAAATTTGAGTAAAGTCCCATCATCCACCATGGTGAAAACGTCGCTGGCAACTTTTTGTCCCAATTTTCCGGTGAAAACACCAATCTTTTTGGCAATGCTGTCACCCTCCAGAGGATGGCCAACGGCTTCATGGACAAGAACACCGCCCCAACCGTTCTGCATGACCACATCCATCTTGCCTGCCGGGCAGTCTTCTGCCTCGAGCATAGCAATGGATTCCCTTGCACAGGAGCGGGCAACCTCTTCGGGAGTTACCATGTCAAACATTTCGAATCCCGAATGTTTGCTCAATCTCTCGCGACCCATGTGACGGGTGTTCTTCCCTACTCCCAAAGTCTGAACGATAAAAAACAGCAAGGGCAGCTCATCGCTGAGCAGGAGCCCTTCGCTGTTAGCAATCGTTCTTCCCCTGATTTCATCATAATAACTGATGGATGCCATTCGAATTTTCGGATCATAGTCCAAAGCAGCCTGATTTGCCCGCTGCATGACTTCCAACCGTTTCTCATCGGCAATTTCTTCAAGGGGAAGTTCGACGGTAATGAATGATTCCCTGCTCTGCTCCTTAACATCTTCTGGCTCGATTTTTTCCCTTCCCTGTGCCACATAAGATGCAACTTCGGCGGCCTTTAAAAGGTTGTCTTCTGTGATCTCGTCAGTATAGGCGAATCCAGTCTTATCCCCAGAAATGACCCGTACTCCCGCTCCTTGACTGATGCCGAATACGGCACTTTTGAACTTGGACTCCTCCATGATGATATTCCTGGATATCCGATTCTCTACATAAATATCTGCGAATTCTCCCCCTTTTTCCAAGGCTTTCCGAATCGTCTTGTTATAAACCTCAGGATCCAGGCTCAATTCTGGACTCACCGTATCCGCCTTTTTACAGGAGAGAAGCTGGGTCATGAGGGCAGGCGTTGCAGCCAGAGCCACTCCACCTTTCAAACTCATCTGGAGAAATTTCCTTCGGGGAATGTCTTCAACGAAAAAATCTTTAAATCTCTTCATGTTTGACCTCGCTCGATTAAGATTTTATTTATTATATTCCAGACTTCGATATATAGCAAAAATGTCAAAAGAGGGGCAAACGTTTCCACGTTAGACAGGATGAGAGAGAGACAGGAAAGGAGGCGATTACTCGGCAGATGACCAAATTTGGGTCATTTTGATATTTCTTTTATCCAAAGTCATTCCTAAAGCTCTATCCAAAGCTCCCAAGGAAAGATTGTAATCGATGATGGCTCTGAGTTCTGCACTCCTGGCATTAGCTAAGTCTCTTTGATGCTGGAGCACGAGATAGTTCGTAGTGAGCCCTACCTTGAGTTTTTTTTCTTCAGCATCTAACTTTTCCTCTGCCAGCTCTCTTGCAACCTTATAGGCTTGGATCCGCTTGTAATTTGTCTGGACATCTCTTACTGCATCTCTGATCTCTAGGAAGGCCTGCTGTTCCTGGTCTTTCAGACTCAATTCTGCCTGCTCTCTGCTGGCCTTGGCCTGAGCGTATTGTGCCCTGGAAAAAACAGAATTTATGGGAATGGAAAGCGTCAAACCAACACCCCAGTTGTTGTATTTGAAATCAAAAACATCCTTTAATGCATCGGAGGCTTCTCCAGGTAATGTACCAACGATGACTTCTGTGAGAGGATTGCCATCCTTGTAGAAAATTTGTGTTCCCGATATTCCGGGGCTCCAGTACGCAGCCTGCAAATTGATTTCTGGAAGGAGCTGATTTTTAGCATAACTCACGTCTAGATCTTTATTTTTCAGATCTATCCGGCTCGCCTGCAAATCGGGCCTCTTCTGCAATCCAATGGCCAGTGCTTCTTCCAGGCTGACCTCCCTTTCTTCATATGATGGCGTATCGGTTGGAATGATTTTTATCATGTCGATATCTTCTTCAGCCGCTAAATTCAAGATCGTTTTCAACCGGTCCTCATTGCTCTTGATCAAAGCTTCAGCTTGCAAGATGTCCGCTTCTCGGCTGGCGACTTCGGACTGGGCACTCAGGACTTCTATGGGTGCCAGCATACCGACTTCCACCTCTCTCTTGTTCTTGGCGAGCAAATCACGAGCAAGATTTAAAGAGGACTGCATGACCTTGAGGTTTTCGATGCTGTAGACAAGATTCCAGTAGGCTTCCTCCACGTCATAGATCGTAGCTAAGAGGGCCTCTTTTAACCGGCTCTCCGATATTTCTGTATTATTCTGCGCCACTATGATTTCACGCCTGGTCACTTTTAAACCAAAATTTTTCAGAAGGGGTTGGGTGAAGCTGAACCTCAATCGGCTCCAGTAAAGAGGATTGATTTCCTGGAACTTCCTGTTTGTGTTGTTTTTGTAGGTAAACAGATCAACTGAGAAACGCCCGCCAGTGGGTATGAGCTGAGTGAGCTGGGCAGAATAATCATTGTATCTCTCTATAACCTGGTCTGCTGCATCGAGCCAAGAAAATGCCGGTGTTTCTGTTTTTTGTCTGTTGTATCCGAAGGTTAGGCTGGGGAAAAAGATTTCCTTGGCTTGAGCGACGGATATATCGGCTATCTGAGGATTCAAGACTTCCACAGCCAAACCCAGATTGTTCTTCATGGCCCCAACGATACAATCGTTGAGAGACAGGTGCTTTTCTGCCTGCTGTCCCCACATCAGCGAGGGGAAGATCAGAACTAAAAGAAGATTTATACATTTGATCTTTTTCATCATTTTCATCCTCCTTATGGATCATTTCTGGATTCAAGGTTCATCCACAATCCATCCATCGAGCAGATTGATGATTCTTCGGCCGTACGAAGCATTTTTTTCTGAGTGAGTGACCTGAATGATGGTGGTGCCGTTTTCATTCAACTCCTTCAAAAGATCCATAACCTCTTCGCCTTCCTTGGTGTTCAGATTTCCGGTCGGTTCGTCGGCGAGTATGAGCTTCGGATCTATGATGATGGCTCTGGCAACAGCAACCTTTTGTTGTTGGCCGCCAGAGAGTTGATTGGGAAAAAGATTCTTTTTAGCCACCATGTGGAATCTATCGAGCATATCGGCTATTTTGCCTTTTCTTTCAGAGCCTTTGACTTTTTTGTAGAGAAGCGGCGTTTCCAGATTTTCATAAACTGTCAGGTCGTCGATCAGATGGTAGCTCTGGAAGACAAAACCGATATGATTTTTATGAAGGTCAGAGAGCTGCCTTTCACTCATCCTGTGAACAGGTCTGTCGTAAAAAAAGTATTCTCCACTGGAAGGTGTATCCAGCATCCCCAGGATATGCAGCAGTGTGGACTTTCCCGCTCCTGAAGGTCCCATTACGGTCAAAAACTCTCCTCCTTGGACCTCGAGATCGATGTTGCGCAGAACAAAAGTCTTTACAAATCCCGTTGAATAGTACTTGTTGATGTCTTTCATTCTAATCATGTCATTCTCCAAATTCAGAGTGTTCTCTGATATTTTACCGTGGATTGCATTTTTATTCTATTCATACCTCAAGGATTCTGCTGGATTGGCAAAGGCGGCTCTATTTACTTGGGAAGCTCATAGCCCGTGCAGCTTCTAAGCATTGGCGCTGTCTATCCTCACTTCTCCTCTTTTCCGAAACATGATGGGAATGTGTGTCTCTGTGGGCATACCGATTTCGATCAAGCGCCAGTTTTTGTCATATTCTCTAATGACTCTTTTGATCACGTCCACTTTGTCTGCTGATTCTCCATCGTAATCTTCCCAAGCAATGATCTCGACTCTGTAATGCATGGTTCTTTTCTTCCCGTTGATCTTTACTTCGATGTCGATGTTCTGTTCGGATTCCAGAGTCGGTATCTGAAGCACGACTTCTCTCATATTATGTCTCCTTTCTTATATTATTCGTATCGTAATGCCTCTGCAGGATTGGCTGTTGCAGATTTAAACGCTTGATAGCTTACAGTCGCCACTGCAATCACCAGAGCTGTCAGAGCTGCCATGGCAAAAGTCCAGATTTCAAGATGTATGCGGTAGGCGAAGCCCTGCAGCCACCTGGACATCGCATAATAGGCTATGGGCCATGCAATGACATTTGCCATAAGGACCCATCTGGTGAATTGTTTGTTCAACAATATTACGATTCCTGCGATGGATGCTCCCAAGACCTTGCGGATGCCTATTTCTTTGGTGCGCTTCTCGGCCATGAAGGAAGCCAGGCCGAACAAACCGAGACAGGAAATCACTATGGCCAGAATAGTGAAGGTATTGAACAGAGAGCCCATCCGTTGTTCAGATCGATAGAGCTTATCATAAGCCTCGTCAAGAAAGTGATATTCGAAGGGAGTATCGAGGAAAAATCTCTTCCACGTTGCCTCGATATTGGCAAGGCTGGCAGGGATATCTCCTGAGTCCAACTTGACAAATACATATCTATACAAACCGGGAATGATGGCCAACACCAAAGGTTCGATCTCACTGTGCAGGGATTTGAAATGATAATCCTTCACCACTCCGATTATGGTGACGCTCGATTCTCCAAAAACCAACTGCTTTCCGACCGGGTCTTCTATCCCTATGATCCTCTCAGCCGCCTCGTTGATCACCACGGCATTTTCTTCATCTGATGAATACGCTTTGGAGAAACTTCTTCCTTTAACCATCTCCATGTTGAACGTCTCGATAAAATCATACCCTGCAGATGTCACCTCTAAAACAACGATGTCATCTGGATTTTTTCCTTCCCAACTCACTTTATCTGTCGTCAGGATCACACCAGAAGTCAGAAGGTTCGATGATGCGGTTACATTCTTGATCCCTGTATCTTTTATCAGTTCGCTTTTCAAAGCTTCATACTTCGGCACGAGTTCGTCTCTTATGGGAAAATAAGCCACATGCTCCCTATCGAAACCCAGCTTTGTATTTCTCATAAATCCAACTTGATAGGAGACAACGGTGGTACAGATGATGAGCAGGATGGAAAGGGAAAATTGTGAAACCACCAGGATTTTTCGGAATAAATAACCTTGAGCTTCTGACTTTGAGATCCCTTTCAAGATCTTGACGGGCCGCAGAGAAGAAAGAAGAAGCGCGGGATAGGAACCGGAGAGAAATCCTGTAAACAGTGTTAAAAAAACGATTGCTGACAAAATATTTATATGGGTGGACAAATCCAGGGTAAGTGGTTTTCCTGACAAATTTGTAAATACAGGAAGAAACAGCTCTACCAGGACCACAGCCAGGGTCAAGGAACAAAAGGCCATGACGATGGATTCAGAAAAGAACTGTCTTATGAGTTGGGTTCTTTTTGCCCCAACCACTTTTCTCAATCCCACTTCCTTGGCTCTATTGGATGACCGAGCCGTGGCCAGATTCATGAAGTTTATGCTGGCGATAATCAAGATGAAGAATGCGACAATAGAGAAGATATAGACATATTTGATATCTCCCTGTCCTTCGATGCCGAACTGGATATGCGAGGAATACAGATGGATATCTCTTAAGGGCTGGAGATAGAGAACGTCTTTAGATTCCGGGACTTTCTTCTGGAGATAATTGGCGGTTTTATCCATCAGTGCTGCTGCCGATGCGCTCTCTTCGAGCTGAATGTATGCAGCAAAACCATTCAGGGTCCAGTTGTCCAGCACAGCCCACGCTTTTTCAAAGTCCTCGATCCTGACAAAAGGAAGGAGAAAATCGAATCGGAGATGCGAATTATGAGGAATGTTTTTTATGACGCCTGTCACTGTGAAGTCGAATTCATTATTGATGGTGAGGGTCTTTCCTGCAGGATCTTTCGTTCCAAAATACTTGACCGCCATTTCCTCGGTCAAAACGATAGAGTCTGGATGAGGCAAAGCTTTGTGAGAATCGCCTTGGATGAACGGAAAAGAAAACATCTCGAAAAAATCAGGATCGGTCAGGCAAATCTGATCTTCAGTGAAATTCTTTTCACCAAACTTTACCAACTGGCCTCTCCTCAACCTGGTGAAGCGTGCAGCTCTGATGATTTCAGGATATGCCTCCTTGAGCGCAGGAGCAAGCGGCGCACATACCGGCCAATAATGGATGGCAGGTTCTGTCTTTCTCCACTCTGTGACGATCCTGTAAAGCTCGTCTCCATTGGTGTGGAACTTGTCATAGCTGAGTTCATCCTGAACCCAGAGAAGGATAAGAATGCAGCAGGCCAAGCCTACGGCGAGTCCCACAATATTTATAAAAGTATACCCTTTATATCTCTTGAGATTCCTCCAGATTACTTTTAAATAATGCCATAGCATTTTAGCCTCCTCTATACAGGGGAGAGACTCTGACGGCACGCTCCGACATAGACCTTTCACGGAGACGATCGCTTTTTCCTCTTGCAGCTTCACTCATCGCTCAGACTATAATGTCTCTATTCATATCTTAAAGACTCCACTGGATTGGCCAGCGCAGATTTAACGGCTTGGTAGCTAACCGTAATCATAGCAATGGCAAAAGCAAAAACAGCCCCAAGGATAAAAGGCCAAAATCCTATGCTTGTGCGATAAGCAAATCCAAGAAGCCATCTGTCCATGGCATAGTACGCAAGGGGCCAGGCTAGGATATTGGCCAACAATACCCATTTGGTGAATTCTGTAGAGAGGAGCAGAATGATATTGGAGGCTGTCGCGCCCATCACTTTTCGAATCCCGATCTCTTTTGTGCGCCTCTGTGCAGCAAAGTCAGTCAAACCGAACAATCCCATGCAGGCGATCAGAATGGCAATTATGGAAAACGTCCGGATGATTCTTCCTGTCTGCATCTCTCCCTGATAGAGTGATTGGATGTCTTCGTCCAGAAAGGCAAAGTCGAAAGGATATTCCGGGATAAATTTTTTAAATGTTTTCTCTATCGAGGCCAAGGATGACGAGATGTCGGTCGACTTTATTTTTATGCTCATCTCCCAAAAATATTTTGGATCGTAGCTCAGGAGCATGGGCTCGATTTCCTGATGGAAGGATGAAATATGGAAATCCTTCATGACTCCGATGATTGTCCCCTGCAAACCCATTCCTGTGAGAAATCTTTTGCCTATGGCTTCCTCGGCAGAAGCAAAGCCGGATTTTCGAACCGTGGCTTCATTGATGACAAAGGCTTCCTTTAAATCTGTGAAATATTCCCTTGATAATTTTCGTCCTGCAGCCATTTCGATTTTGAAATGGTCGATGTAGTCTGTATCGACAAAATTGTGATAGACAAGAAAGGCCTGTTCTTTGGATGCTCCCTCCAAACGGCCATAGGTCACGATGACATTGCCAGAAATGGGTGCCCGCAGGCAGGCCGCTGCCCCTATCACTCCTGGTTGTCTCAGAAGCTCATTTTTAATGGTTTCGTGCTGTTTCCGCCCAGAATCGCCTTGGATGGGCACCATGAGCATGTATTCCTTATCGAAACCCAGATGAGCATTCTCCATATAACGCAGTTGTTGGGCGATAACCAGCGTGCAGATGATCAGCAGAATCGAGACGACAAATTGGATGACGACCAAAATCCTTTTAAAGAAAAGCTGTCCGAAGGAGACTTTAACCGATTCCTTCATGCCTTTCATTGTTTTGATGGGCTGATGACGGGATAAGAAAAGTGCCGGATAGAGGCTGGCAAGAATCCCCACAAACATTGTTATCAGAAAAAACACAGCTAGAAACGCCAAGTTCTGTTCATAGTCGAAATCGACCTGTTTTCCCACCAGAGAAGAAAAAGCCGGCAGGAACAATTCCACCGTTACCAGAGAAATGAGCATGGCTATCAGAGTAAGAAGTATGGATTCTCCCATAAATTGTCTCACAAGTTGAAAGCGCTTCGCACCCAACACTTTTCTCATTCCGACTTCTCTGGCCCGTCTGGAGGACTGGGCCGTGGCCAAATTCATGTAGTTGATACATGCAATGATCAAGATAAGAAAAGCAATCGTAGAAAGGATCACCAGATTAGAGACAAAATTGTTCGCTTCGATTTCATCTTCCAGATGGGAATGGAGATGGATGCTTTTGAGAGGCTGCAAAAAGAGCTTTCTCTCAACATCAGGTCTTTCACCAGCATGGTGGGTTATAAGGTCCTCGATCCGGCTTTGGAATTCCTGGATATGCAGGTTCTCGGAAAGGACTGCATAGGTATAAAGCGTTGTGACTCCTGTCCACAGGTTGAGCCAAAGGCCGAAGTTCTGCTCATTTTTAGCCAAAAAGGAAAGAATAAAATCGAAATGATAATGAGAATTGACAGGTACGTCTTCCATAACTCCTGTGACCATGAAGTTGGCCTGCTTGTTGACCTGAAAGACCTTTCCTATCGGATCTTCATCCCCAAAATATTTTTCAGCCGCAGATGCTGTAATGACCATTGATTGGGGAGTATCGAGGAGGTGCAGAAGATCACCCTTGAGGAGCCGAAAGGGAAAAACTTGGAAAAATTCAGGATCCGCATATATCACTCTATCTTCATAGATTTGTTTTTCTCCATATTCGAACAAAACCTGAGAATCAAAATAGATCCGGGTGATGTGTTCGATTTCCGGATATTCCTCCTCGAGAGCTGGAGCAACTGGTGTTGGCGTCGATGCACTGATGCCCGTTCGTTGGGGCCGGATGAGCTTATGGCCTATACGATAAATTCTATCTGCATTCGGATAGAAATTATCATACCCGACCTCTTGCTTGACATACAGCATAATGAGGAGGCAGCAGGTTATCCCTATCACAAGGCCTATCACAGTGATGATAGAATATATCTTTAGTTTGACAATGTTTCTGAGGGCGATCTTGAGGTAATTTCTAAACATTGTTAACTCCAGCCATACCCTTTTACCGCAAAATTCATATTAGTCGGCCCCTAACCCAGGAAAAAAAGGAACAGAATTATGACCACGGCTATAAACCAAAATATTTTACTCATCCTGCCAGCTCCCCTCTGATAAGTTTTTTTCTCACCAACGTATTGAAAGATAACATGGTTCTTCTCTCTGATTATAGATAGCAAAAACTATGCCATCCTGCTTATCATGACTAACAGGCAGAGAGGGAAGGAATTCCTTTATAAAGGTGTTCATAAAGGTAACAGATGCTGTCCGCTAGCGAACAGAATACGAGTTGTCTCTTGACATTCACGTACAAGAGATTAAAGTTAAGTTTAGCATAATGTAGACTGTAAAGATATGGAAAAGAAAACAGCCAAAAAAGAACCCGAATCAGCCAAAAGCAGCAACGACTTCGAGAGAATCCGACAGCTCTCCTTTCAAATCATGCAGCTGGCACTAGAGGGTCTCTTAAGAGTAGACTTTCTACACGAAGCCTCTAAGATCCTGATGGATTTCTCTGGAGCTGACTCTGTGGGGATGTGGCTGAAAGAGAGGGCTAAATTCTACCGAAGCGAGGTTAGCCGGACCAAGGCCAGTTCCTTCCATTTCGAAATCATGCCCGTTGAAAAAGATCAAGCCGGGAGAATAATCCCAAAATACAGGGAAAATTATTGGTTGGAACGTATGAGCCGAGAAATCTTTATTGGACGGTTCGATCCTTCCCTGCCCTGTTTCACTGCAACGGGAAGTTTCTGGACAGAAGATATCGAGAACACTCTCGCTCTCCTTCAAAAGATGGAAATGATTTCTGGAGAAGATCGACTCAGTGCGGATAGAACATTTCGCTCTCTTGTCCTCATTCCTATCCGTATAAAAGATGAGAGCATCGGGCTCCTGGAGCTAAAAATCCGGAGCAGAGGTTCTTTTTCAAGTCAGTATGTACAGTTTTTCGAAGGTGTTGCACAGACACTCGGGATAGCATTGGTCCACAGGAGGGCCCAGGTGGAGCTCAGGGAGCGGGTCAAGGAACTGACCTGCATGTATGGCATTGCTAAACTGGAAGAACAAGAATCTGTATCCCTGGAAATAATCATCCAGGGTATTGTCGAGATTCTTCCTCATGCCTGGCTTTATCCAGATATCGCATCGGCCAGGATCATGTTGGACGAACAATCCTATGAGACTCCCCGCTTTCAAGAGGGAGCTGAAAAGCAAACCGCTGATATCGTTGTGGATGGCCAAAAAAGAGGTTTCGTAGAGGTTGTCTATGCAAAAGAAATGCCTGAATTGGACGAAGGCCCCTTTTTGAAAGAGGAAAGAAGTCTGATCGATACAGTCGCCAGGGAGATTGCCCTGATCATCGAAAGGAAGCAGGTCGAAAGGGACAAGGAAAGGCTCCAGGAACAGCTCCGCCACGCGGACCGATTGGCTACCATCGGACAGCTCTCCGCAGGAATCGCTCATGAATTGAACGAGCCCATTGGAAGTATCTTGGGTTTTGCCCAACTCATCCAGAAGTCTCCCAAAACATCAGATCAGACCAAAAAAGACGTCGAAAAAATCATGAAAGCCTCTCTCCACGCAAGGGAGGTCGTCAAGAAATTGATGCTTTTTGCCAGACAGATGCCGCCCCAAAAAACAAGGGTGAACTTAAACCAGATTATAGAGGAGGGCCTCTATTTTCTAGAATCACGGTGCACCAAGGAAAACATCAAGGTGGTCCGGTTTCTGTCCCAGGACCTTAGAGACATAACTGCTGATCCTGCCCAAATGACACAGGTTTTGGTCAATATCATCGTTAACGCCATCCAGGCTATGCCGGATGGAGGTCAACTGACCATCCAGACAAAATCCACCCAAAAGCACGTATCACTCATTGTGGAGGACACGGGTATGGGTATGGAGAAAAAAGTGCTTAAGCAGATTTTTCTGCCCTTTTTCACCACCAAAGATGTTGGGAAGGGAACAGGACTGGGTATGTCTGTAGTCCATGGCATTATCACTTCCCACGGGGGGACAATTCATGTGGACAGCCGCGTTGGACAAGGGACAAGATTCGAGATCCAGCTTCCAATTGCAGATTAGAAGGAGAAAAATGGAGGGCAAAAGATGAAGAATTCCTCAGAAAAAGAAAGGATCTTGGTTGTTGACGATTCCCCGGATACTCTGGAATTGCTGCAGAGAAATCTGGAGTCAGAAGGCTACCATGTCTTGACTGCCCTTGGAGCTGTCGAAGCCATCAAGATTTTAGAATCTGCGTCTGTAGATTTAGTCATCACAGACCTCAAAATGCCAGAGGTAGACGGTCTGAGTCTAGTACGCCACATCCATGAAAATTACAGGACTACCGAAGTGATGATGATCACAGGGTACCCTTCGATCGAAGGGGCGGTGGAAGCTGTCAAAAAAGGGGCCGAAGAATATCTCCCCAAACCTTTCACGGAAGAAGAGCTTTTAGCTTCGGTCCGACGAGTCCTCGAAAAGCTGCGCACACGAAGGGTGGCCGAGAAGCCTCTTAAGCCTTCCCCTGAATCTCGTCAAGGTCTTATTGGCGAATCTGACGCTATGCGGAAAGTCTTTGTTGCTATCGACAAGGCAGCGCTGAGTTCGGCGACCATCCTCATTACTGGAGAGAGTGGCACAGGAAAAGAGCTTGTGGCCAGGGCCATTCACTACAGAAGCAGCCGTTCCTCGGCTCCTTTTGTCCCGATAAACTGTGGGGGGATTCCCGAGACACTGCTCGAGAGCGAGCTTTTTGGATATATCAAGGGTGCCTTCACTGGTGCTGTGGAAACACGGGCAGGATTTTTTCAAACCGCAGAGGGCGGCACCATATTCCTGGACGAAATCAGCGAGATGACTCTTACCATGCAGGTGAAGCTGCTTCGCGTACTGCAGGATAAAGAAGTCTTTCTGGTGGGAGCGAGACAGCCGCAGAGAGTCGATATCCGGATCATCGCTGCTACCAACAAAGATTTATTGACGCTGGTGGAAAAAGATGAATTCCGTGAAGACCTTTATTATCGGCTTAATGTCATCACAATCGATATTCCTCCTTTGAGAGAAAGAGAGGAAGACATTTTGCTATTGGTCAAACATTTTTCCAAGAAATTTGCCAAGGAATTCGGGAAGGAGGTCCCCCACTTCTCAGAAGCAGCTCTCAAAGTTCTAAAGAGTTATGATTGGCCTGGAAACGTTAGAGAGCTGGAGAATATCATCCAAAGACTCATTGTTATGACCGAGGGTGATCTGATTGATATCCCTGATCTTCCTTCCCTGATGCGTTTTTCTGCCCTGCGGGGAGTGAGTCCAAACCGAACCCTGGCTGAGGTCGAGGCCTCCCACATCCGCAGTGTACTGGCTAGTGTGGATGGAAACAAGACCAGGGCTGCAGAGATATTGGGAATCACTCGCAAGACGCTGAGAGAAAAACTGAAAAAAAGGTAAAATTTTCCCCGGCGGATAAAATCTATCCACCTATCTCAAATCTCATCTCTCTTTTTTTTCCGAAAGCCGACAGCCTCATATGAAATAAAAGGTGCTATAAGTTCTTTTTTTTCTGTGCCTTATAAGATTTCGAGTGCCGAATGATATTGAAATTTCGGTCTTTTTTCCCCGCTAGAAAAAAATGGCACTAAAGTTGCTATGATGGTTGAGGAAAGGAGAGAAAAGATGAGAGAAAAGCAACGAAACGCAATGAACGGATTAAAACCCATCGCGGCGACAAAAGATTGGAAACTGCTGTATTTCCAGCATGGCAGGCCTGGGTTGGAAGAAGGTCGCCCGCACAAAGGATTATGCAAATACTGCGAAATCCAGGACATATGCTCGATTGTGAAGCCCAAGACAGGGATCTGGCGGTGTGAGTATTATCAGGCGAAGGTGAGAAAGAAAACGAGTCTTTACGAGAATGTTATCAAACAGCTCGAAAAGGCGGAAGAAGTTGTTCATTTCGATAAGGATATCTGCGAAATCCTGACCGGAACCATGAACGAACTCGTGGTCCATTTTCCTGTAAAAATGGAGAACGGCAAAATTAGGATGCTGACCGGTTACAGAGTTCAGCACAACAATGCCTTAGGCCCATTCAAAGGAGGGCTTCGCTTCCATCCTATGGTCGATATCGAAGAAATTCGTGCTTTGGCGACCCTGATGACTTGGAAAACAGCACTGGTCAAGATTCCTTTCGGAGGGGCAAAGGGAGGAATTCAACTCGATCCCGCCGATTTCACTCCTGAGGAACTCGAAAGAATTACCAGACGCTTCACATATGCATTGGGTAATAACATCGGACCGGAGTATGATATTCCCGCTCCAGATGTAAACACCAATCCCCAGATCATGGCCTGGATGCTGGACACCTTTATGTCCACCATGACCCCCACCGAAAGAAACCGATGTATCCATGTTGTTACCGGAAAACCTCTCGAGGCAGGAGGAAGTCAAGGGAGGAATAAAGCCACAGGGCAGGGTATCGTCTTTCTCATAGAAAAATGGGCCCGGGATCATGGTCTTAACCTGAAAGGCGCGAGCTATATCGTTCAAGGATTCGGGAACGTAGGCTCATGGGCCGCACGGTTGATGAAACAACATGGGGCAAGATTGATCGCAGTCGAGGATGTATCGGGCGCTATCTATAAAAAAGAAGGGATCGATCCCGATGATCTCGCAGAGTACGTGAAAGAGCACAGAGGAGCCGTTCTGGGTTATCCCCAAGTGGACTCTATCAACCATGAGAGATTTTTCAGCACCAAGGCAGACATCTTCATCCCTGCTGCCCTGGAGAATCAAATCACTGCCGATACGGCGGAAATTCTCAATGTCAGGCTGGTTGCTGAAGGGGCCAACGGACCAACTGAACCCGAGGGCGATAAGGCTCTTCAGAGAAGGAATATCGATGTGATCCCGGATATTCTCTGCAATGCTGGAGGAGTTATTGTCAGCTATTTCGAGTGGCTGCAGAACAAGCGGAGCGAGTTCTGGGAAGAGGAAGAGATCGATCAAAAACTGAAAAAGATCATCATCAGCGCTTATGAGCGGGTGCGGGCTGCTGCTGAAAAACACAAGGTCGATATGAGGACTGCGGCTCAGATTGTTGCGATCTCCCGGCTGGAGATGGTCTACAAAGAACGAGGTATCTTTCCCTGATCTCTCTGCCAAAGAGAAGAAAGAAATTCGAACAGAAATGGGGGTGGTTCTTACAGAAACTCCCCTTTTTTTTCACCCCTTTTATTCAGAATGTGTCATTCATACCTGAGAGAGTCGACAGGACTGGCTAGGGCCGCACGAATAGAGTGATAACTCACTGTAGCCAGCGCTACGAGCAGGGTAAGACCTGCAGCCATGCCAAAAACCAAAGGCCCGATACTCACCCTGTAGGCAAACTCCTGCAACCATAAACGCATCACTAAGTAAGCTATTGGCCAGGCGATAAGGTTGGCCACCGCAACCCACTTGATGAACTCCCTCACTGTCAAACTCAGAATTCCTGAAACCGAGGCACCCAGCACCTTCCGTATACCTATCTCCTTGGTCTTCTGCTCGGTGATGTAAGAGGCAAGACCAAAAAGACCAAGACAGGATATAAAAATCGATAAGAGGCTGAACCAATTAAAGAGCTTTCCCAGCTTCCGTTCCGATATATACTGCCGATTGAAAGCGTCGTCCAGGAACTCGAAGCTGAAAGGATACCCAGGCGCATACTTTTCGAACGCCTTCTGTATACGAGCCAATGATTTCTGAATCCCAGATCCTTCTATCTTGATGAATGCGTATTGGTGCCAGGGCTTATATATGCGGAAGACAAAGGGACGGATACCCGTGTGGAGGGAGCGGGCGTTGAAATCCTTTACCACACCAACAACCTGCACGGATCGAAAAGATTCGTCCCATGCGGGATGAACCATATAGATGTTTGTGCCAATCGGATTCTCCAATCCTAACTGCTTGGCTGCGGTCTCGTTGACTATACAAGCGGTTTTTTCGTCTGTTGCAAATTCTCTGGAAAAGCTGCGGCCTTGAAGAATCTTCATATCGAAAGTTTTGAAAAAATCGTAATCGACAACTGTGTAATCTACCGCCAGCCTTTCTTGAGTCGGGTTACCCTCCCAGTCAATCATTATGCTCTGCCCCACCTGAGTGGGAATTTGTGCTGCGGCTGTTACATTTCGTATCCCAGGATATGAGAGTGCAAAGTCTTTAAATGCATCGAACCGGGGGCGAAGTACAGGATTGTTGGAAAGAATAACGACACGTTCCCGGTCAAGACCCAGATCCCGATTCTGGATAAAGCGCAACTGGCTTGAGACAACCAGAGTGCAGGTTATCAATCCCACAGAAATGGCGAATTGGACGATGATCAGGATTTTGCGAATGCCTGCTCCCTTGTTTCCGAAGGTCAGTCGACTCTTGAGAGTCTGGGCTGGCTGGAAGGACGAAAGAAAAATAGAGGGATAGCTTCCGGCAAATAGACCTGTTCCCAATGATATGAGCACCAGGATGAGGATGGATGTGAAATTAGCGTCTGATAGGAGGCTCATGGTCTTTCCTGTGAATTGATTGAAATAAGGAAGGACCGACTCAACCACGATCAGGGCCAGGATGAGCGATATAAGAGAAATCAACAAAGCTTCTCCCAGAAACTGCCGGACAACCTGCCGCCTCATGGCACCGATCACCTTTCGAATGCCCACTTCCTGAGAGCGTTGGGCTGATTGGGCCGTGGCCAGGTTCATAAAATTGATACAGGCCATAAGCAGGATGAATACGGCGATGATAAAGAAGGCATAGACTTTCCTCACTCGTCCGGAATCTCCGAATTCATGAAGATGGACATCGGTCAACTGCTGGAGAACCGGAACATAGGTCGTCTCAGGCCCTATATTCTTTTTATAGATATCTGCGATTTGCTTCTCGAAATCTGCAGGAGGCACTCCTGGACGCAGAAGCACATAAGAAGTAGCCACCCATTCCTGCCAACGGGCCAAGCGGTCTTCTCCGAGCAACTCGACTCGAGCTATCATGTCAAACCGGAGATGTGAATTCATGGGGATATTTTCAATGACACCTGTGACCTTGAAATCTCCTTCATATTGTGTCATCTGCAGAACCTTGCCGAGAGGTTCTGCCTCCCCAAAATATTTGTGCGCCGTTTCTTCTGTGAGGACAACAGAGTACTTATCAGCAAGGGCAGACTCAGGCGTGCCCTCGATCAAAGGGAAGGAAAAGATCTTGAAAAAGCTGGAATCGGCCAGGCAGATGTTGTCTTCCTCAAAACTTTTGTTCAAATATTTTACCAGTGAACCACCCCATGGCCAGACGCGACAGGACTCTTCGACCTCTGAGTACGCCTCTTTCAGAGCAGGGGCTAAAGCATATGTTACAGAAGAAAAAGAGCTTCCATCTGGAATTCTGTTCAACAGACGATAGATACGGTCTTTTTTCTGATGGAAACGGTCAAAGCTCAATTCGTCCTTCACCCACAGGCCGATCAGAATGAAACAGGACAACCCAATGGTCAATCCTAAAATATTGATAAAGGAATACCCTTTTTGCCTTTTTATTTTGCGGAATGCCACTTTGAAATAGCTGGCCACAAGCCCTGACATCCCTAATCTGGCCTGCCAGGGAGGTTTTCCGCTCAATCGGCGCGTGTTTGTCTTATAGTATTCGGCTCCGATATGTTCAACTCCTCCGATTTCTTCAACAGCTCTTTCAAATGCCTCTTCCCTGCTCATTCCCTGGCTGAGCAGTCGGTCGATCTCATCCCTCAGGTGAGATTCTATCTCTTCTATATAACCCTCCTCTAAGGCCTCATTCTTTCTGAACTCCTTGCGCCATTTTTCAATCACTTTCTCAAGATCAAACATTGTTTTCTCCTTTAGATCATTGCTGGGGAATGGAATTCTCGAAACCAGCCTTCCTTCAACATCTCACAATGAATTCATACAGGCAAAGGCTTCCACAGTTTGGAAAGTGCTGCATGGACGCTCAACCACTGTTTGCGTTCCTTATCCAGCTCCTCCCTCCCCTTATCTGTCAACTTGTAATACTTCCGGAGTCTTCCACCCTCCGAAATTTTCCACTGAGAACGGATACACCCATCTTTTTCCAGCCTGTGAAGCACGGGATACAGCATCCCATCAGACCATTCGAGCTTTCCTCCAGATAAATCTTTAACTTTTTGAATGATTTGATAGCCATAATTTTCTCCACTCAACAGAATGGAGAGAATCATTGGTTTTGTGGAAGCCGCAACCAAAGCTTTTGAAATCATCTTATACCTCGCATCATTATATACCTAGTACCATTAGGCATGCAAAAACTGTGCCATAGCGTAAATATCACGTAAATATAAAAAGAGCCAGAGAAATCAAACGAATTATATGATCCATTCTTCGTTTTTGTTGTTCAGTTTAGCGACAAAAGATGTTCGGAATCGCACAAAGGCGCTCTTGTTCTGTTTCGATATCCGATCCGCATGGAAGGCTGGGGAATAACTGCTGACTGGAATCACCTGATGATAAGCGATTGTTCCCCCAAGCTTCGCTTCATCGATCCTGGATCATTTAAAGAGAGGAGGCGGTTTGAAGACAATGACCATTATACGAAACCCTGAAGCCATTTGCGGGACGAAGCAGGCCACAGGTCAGGTTCTAATTTATATCAGAAGAAAGACGAAATGAATCAATCTGGATGATTCATTCACCAAGGCTCTGTTATGATGGGAAGTATAATGAATAAGATCTGAGTATATATTTGGAGTAATGACTGTTCAGGCTATGCCTTTTGTTTCACTTTAAAAAGGACCGTGCCAAGGTAGCCGGAGTCACTTATTTCTGCGATGTATAACCCGGGCTGAAGATGGGCTCGTCTCTTGAGCATCGGCTCTGAAAGCCTGTGCAGAAGCGTGCTGGCCTCCCAATCCTTATTTTCTCTGTCACTCAATAAAAACGGTTCACCCTTTTCGACTATCTTTTCCAATATCTCTCTTAGACTCATAGCATCCTCTCTTTCCAATAAACTGCCTCTATATATGTAAGACGAAATTTTCCATCATTTGGTTACTTAAAACTCAAAAAAATTTTCTTCTACAAGAAAGAATCAGCGGCTATATCTTAAATTCTTCTTGAATATTTTCTGAAACGATGTGCCCGTCGAAGAGGTGGATGATTCGGTGGCTGTATTCAGCATAGGCCGGCGAGTGAGTGACCATAACCACTGTTGTGCCCCCTTCATGCAGTTCACCGATGATTCTCATGACTTCTTCACCGTGTGCCGAATCCAGATTTCCAGTTGGCTCGTCAGCCAGGATCAGTTTGGGGCGAGCCACGATTGCCCGTGCCACGGCGACTCTCTGCTGCTGGCCTCCGGAAAGCTGTTGAGGAAAATGATTCTTTCTCGCTATGATCTCCATCTGTTCCAACACGTCTGTAACTCTCTTCTTGCGTTCGGAAGAAGAATAACCCAGGTAAAGCAGCGGCAGCTCCACATTCTCATACACCGTTAATTCGTCGATGAGATTGAAGCTCTGAAAAACAAATCCGATGTTGTTCTTACGAAGATTCGCTCTCTGCCTTTCAGAATAACCTCCCACTTCTTCACCAAGGAATTGATATTCTCCATCCGTGGGCTTATCGATCATCCCCAAAACATTGAGCAATGTGGATTTTCCACACCCCGAGGGCCCCATGACTGCGACGTATTCGCCCTCCTTGATTTCCAGGTTTACATTGTTCAGGGCAGTCGTTTCGACTTCTTCGGTTCTGTAAACCTTTTTCAGATCTCTCGTTTTTATCATTATTTCCTCCCAAATTAGCTTTTATGTATGACTGATACATCCTTAGATTCTAAATCCAACTACATAATAGACGAAATTCTATCATTTTTGGTTTATTTTAAAACCAGTCTTTCCATGTCTCCGAAACTTTCATATGAGGACGTGATGACTTTATCACCAGGTTCCAGTCCTTCAAGCACTTCGAAGACTTGAGGATTTTGTCTGCCTATTCTGATCCTTCTTTTTACTGCAACTCCCCCGGAACCGTCCAGGACATAGGCCCAGTTTCCTCCAGTTGTCTGGTAGAAGCCTCCTCTTGCCAGAAGGATAGCCTCTGAAACATCGCCCAATTCTAATTTTATATGGTAAGTTTGTCCTGCCGTAATTCCTTGCGGCTCTTCTTTGACAAACTCCATATCTACTTCGAAACGTCCCTCTCTTACTTCAGGATATTTCTTTGTGACAACCAGGTCATAGCTCTCTCCAGCAAACTCGAATTCCCCTTTTCTGCCTATTTCTACCCGGGCGATGTAGTGTTCATCGATGCCTGCTCTGACTCTGTAGCCTTCCAGAGTATCGATCAGTCCTAAATTTTCACCTGCCTGCTTCGCTTGCCCGATCTCCGCATCCAGGGATGTCAGATACCCGGACACAGGTGCCCTTATGGTTAAATTTTCAAGCCGTGACCTGATGATCTCCAGATTGTCCTGCATGCGTTGGACCTGGCTTTCCAAAGCATCGACCTGTCTTTGACGAAACTCCAGGTCCTTTGTCTGGCTTTCAATGGTCAACTCCTTATTTTTCGCCAAGTATTCATACTGATCTTTTGCCAGTTCGTACTCATGCTGAGAGATCAAATTATCCGAGACCAATTCCTTATAGCGCTCATACACCCTTTTCTGCTGCTGGAGATTGTTTTCCACGAGAGCAAGCTGCTGGCTCAATTGAAGCCTGTAGCGCTCCATATCCAGACGGGTGTTCCGCAGATTGTTGATCTGTTGAAACAGCTCCGCCTCTCTCCACATCAAGTTGATCAATAAGTTGGTATTGGCTAATCTGAGAATGGGATCGCCCTTGTTCAACTTGCTTCCGGCTTCGATGTAGATTTCTTCGACTGTTCCGCCTTCCACGGCAGCCAAATAATGATAATAGGGAAGAACGTTTCCCATAACTGGAATGAATTCCTGGAAAGGTCCCCGGGAAACCTCCGATATGGTGAGTCTCTCCGCCTTCACATTCAATGAAGACTTGCTTATGCCAAACAGAAAAACGTAAACAACAAAGGCTATAAATAATCCTGAACCTGCAAAAAAAGCAATCTTTTTAGGAGGCCATTTTTTCTTTTCTATCTTACGGTCCATGCCCATTTGAGGACTCCTTATCTCCTTTCGTTCTCATCTTTTTTCTTTTTTGCCTTTCATATACATTTTACACGAAATCGAGGCAAATTACTTTTGCAATAAATGTGCCAGCATCGAAAAAAGGGTGTGCGTCTCTAAAATCTGAGAAAATCGAAAAAAAAGTGTTCAATTGCAGAACAAAGACTGTTCATAAGCGAACAGTTGATTTATAATAAAAAAGGATAGACCGAGATAAAAAAAGCCAGGTGAAAGCTGAGTTCATGTGCAAGGCACATATCTTGCAGCATTATTGCTAAAATGTGCCATTGATGGTCACCAATAATTTATTTAGTGGAGACAATGCCTATGGATAAGAAAAGAGGAAAAATCCTGATCATCGACGACGACGAAGATATCCTTCAAGCTGCTCGGCTTCTTCTTAAAAAACACGTATCCTCTGTTCATACAGAAAAAACACCCGAATCCATTCCTTTTCTTTTAAAGAATGAAACCTATGATGTTGTTTTCCTGGATATGAACTTTGCCAAAGGAGCTACCAGCGGACAGGAGGGTTTCTACTGGTTGGACAAGATTCTCGAGATCGATCCTAATGTTGTGGTGGTTTTGATCACAGCTTTTGGAGATGTGGATATGGCTGTCCGGGCCATTAAAGAGGGAGCCACAGATTTTATCCTTAAACCCTGGCAGAACGAGAGACTCATAGCCACACTGACTACAGCCATGAATTTAAGGAAATCGCGCACAGAAGCGAAAACACTTCGCTCCAAACAGAGACAGCTCAGTGCAGATCTCGATCAGCCTTTTCATGATTTCATTGGAAAAAGTTCAGCCATGGATTCTGTATTTTCTGCCATACAGAAAGTCGCCAAGACCGATGCCAATGTTTTGATACTGGGTGAAAATGGAACGGGCAAGGAGCTGGTGGCCAGAGAACTGCACCGTCAATCTTCCAGAGCAGACGAGGTTTTCATCAGCGTCGATATGGGGGCTTTGAGTGAGACACTTTTCGAGAGCGAGCTCTTCGGTCATGTCAAAGGCGCATTTACAGATGCTAGAGAGGACAGAGCAGGCCGTTTCGAAATTGCCTCAGGAGGAACGCTCTTCCTCGACGAAATCGGAAACCTCCCCTTAACACTGCAAGCCAAACTCCTGACTGTATTAGAAAACCGGAAAGTCATCCGCCTTGGCTCGAACAAGCCTATCGATATTGATGTCCGTCTGATCTGTGCCACCAATATGCACATTCACGAGATGGTCACCCAGAATAAATTCCGCCAAGACTTGCTCTATCGTGTCAATACAGTAGAGATCCGGATACCTCCTCTCAGAGAAAGGATTGGAGATATCCCCGCTCTCCTCGATCATTTCTTGAAGATCTACTGTAAGAAATACAACAAACCTCTCAAACGGATGAATTCTGCAACGCTGAAAAGATTGGAAAAATATCATTGGCCGGGAAATGTAAGGGAGCTTCAACATGCCATTGAACGGGCAGTGATCATGAGTGATTCCCAAGTGCTCCAGCCATCCGATTTCTTTTTCCCGGTTCAGGAACAAAAAGAGGACTCCATGAGTTTTGAAGACTACAATCTGGAAGACATCGAGAAACTCGTTATCCATAGGGCCATCGGCAAACATGGGGGCAACATCACCCATGCAGCTAAAGAACTAGGATTATCCAGAGCATCCTTGTACAGAAGACTGGAGAAATATGGTCTTTAAAAGGTTTCGCATCAACTGCATCGTCCGTGTGACTTTATTGGGCTTGACCATTTTAGGATTCTTCCTCATTTTATTCAAAACCGAGCTCTATGCCGCCCTCTTGATTATCGGGCTTTTAATCATCTATCAGATCTATTCGCTCATACATTATATCGAGAAGACGAACAGAGAATTAGCCCGGTTTTTTGCCTCTATTCGATACAGCGATTTTTCCCAGACTTTCAAGGACGAAGGACTCGGAAGATCCTTTGACGCTCTACGCAAAGCATTCACAGAAGTTATGAATGCATTCCGGAAAACAAGGGCTGAAAAAGAAGAACATTATCGGTATCTTCAAACTGTTGTTCAGCATGTGGGAATCGGTTTGATCGCCTTTCAGCCAAACGGAGATGTCGAGCTTATCAACACAGCCGCAAAACGCCTGTTGAGAGTGCCGTCTTTAAAAAACATCAATTCTCTTGAATCATTCAGTAAATCTCTTGTCGAAACACTTCAAAACATCAAACCGAGAGAAAGGGCTTTAATAAAGGTCGAGGATAACGACGAATTACTGCATTTGGCCTTATACGCTACCGGCTTCAAACTCAGAGGACAGAATTTCTTGCTGGTTTCAATCCAAAACATTCAAAGCGAATTGGAAGAGAAGGAAATCGATGCCTGGCAGAAACTCATCCGGGTGCTCACCCACGAAATCATGAATTCTATCACGCCCATCGCCTCTTTAGCTTCTACCATCAATGAACTCATTAAAGAAAGCTGGAAACTCCGGCACCCAGACGAAACGAGCGAAGCAGAATCTTTAACCGATATCCATGACGCTGCACAGACCATCCAAAAGCGCAGTCAAGGCCTGCTCCATTTTGTCGATGCCTACAGAAACTTGACCCTGATACAAAAGCCCAATTTTCAAATTTTCCCGGTGAAAGAACTCTTTGTTCGAGTAGAAAAACTGATGCAGGCCAACATTCAGAAAAAAGCGATCACTTTCGAGCAAAAGATCGAACCCGCGACTTTGGAACTAGCAGCAGATCCCGAACTCATTGAGCAGGTTTTGATCAATCTACTTTTGAACGCTCTCCATGCGGTGGAAGGACAAAAAAACGCAGAAATATATCTGGATGCCAGGTTGGATGGAAGAGGCAGGATCGTCATCCAGGTGAAGGACAACGGTCCGGGAATTACTGAGGAAAATTTGGAAAAGATCTTTATCCCCTTCTTCTCCACAAGAGAAGGAGGATCCGGGATAGGGCTCAGCTTGTCACGACAGATCATGCGCTTACACCATGGCTCTATCGGAGTCCATTCTGAGCCGGATTTGGAGACGATCTTCACCCTGAGATTCTGAATCTACAATTCCCACTCATCCGAATATCGAGGAATGGCGATCCTCCACCCTTTCTCGCTCCGAATATACTCAGATAGACTTCTGCCAGCCTCTTTCTCTCCATGGGTGAGAAACAAACGCTCAGGCGCAGCTCGGAAAAAATCCAACCATCGGATAAGATCTTTTCTTCCTGCATGGGCGGAAAATCCCTGAATCTGAGAGATATGGGCCCGGACTGGATAGTGCTTCCCGAGAATCCTCACCTCGGATTTTCCATCCAAAATCTGTCGGCCCAGGGTGCCTTGGGCCTGATAACCCACAAACAGGATAGTGGATTCGGGACGGGATATGTTCTGGACAAGATGATGCTTGATCCGGCCTCCCGTACACATCCCAGATCCGGCCATGACGATACAGGAACCTTTGATAGAATTTATAGACTTGGACTCCACAACCGTGCGCGTAAGCCGCAGTCCGGGAAAGTCGAAAGGATTCTTTCCCGCACGGATAAGTTCTTGAGTCTCGCTGTCCAAATAATCCTGATACTGAACGAAAACCTTGGTTATATCCACAGCCATAGGGCTGTCGAGGAAGGTCATCAGAAATGGGATTCTGTCCTGTCTGGACAACCTCCCTAAGTGATACAGTAGCTCCTGTGCGCGCTCGATTGCGAAAGTAGGGATGATGATGTTCCCGCCTCTTTTTACGGTGTCGTTGATCGTTTCAGCAAGCACTTTGTCCACATCGGCAGGATCTTCGTGCTCCCGATCTCCGTAGGTGGTTTCGACAACCACATAGTCTGCATGTTCGAAGACCGTAGGATCTTGCATGAGAGGGCGGTTCCATTGACCGATATCCCCTGAAAAAATCACGGTTTCTTGACGGCCGTCAACCCGAAGAGTCACTTCCAAAATCGCAGAGCCAAGAATGTGTCCTGCATCATGAAAGCAGGCCCTCCCCTGCCTGTTGAACGAAAAAGCCTTTCCATAAGGTCTATCCTGGACCAAGGGAAACACACGTTCTGCATCTTCCACTGTGTAGAGAGGGATCTCTGGATAAGGGCCTTTCCGCCCTTCCCGTTTATGGCGTTTTCTTTTATAAGCGGCATCTTCTTCTTGAATCCGTGCAGCATCAAGCAACACAATGGGCAGCATATCTTTGGTGGGTCGGGTCGTCAGTATCGGCCCCTTAAATCCCTCTCTGACAAGTTTGGGGATGAGCCCTGAGTGATCGAGATGAACATGAGAAAGCAAGAGAATATCGATCGTATCTGGTGAGATGGGAAAAGGCGCCCAGTTTCTCTCCAGATAATCACGTTCTTGGAAAAGTCCACAATCGATGAGGATTCGAAGACCACCGGCTTCCAAAAGAGTGCATGAGCCCGTGATTTGCCGATTGGCACCGAAAAATTTCAGCTTCAACATACCGCTTATCCCAACGGCTGGGACTCGGACCTGCAGAAATGATATTCAGTGGAGAAAAACAGCATCTTCGTCCACATTCGTGAAAAAATATAGAGCTGCTGCCAGAAAAAAAGCAGGAGGAAAAAAATCCCATTTTGTGGAAAAATTCTGTATATGAGGACGAACAGGATGAAGAAAAAAAAGGCTACCAGACCCACCAGCAGATAAAGGATCCAAGCTTTGAGAAATCTCCTTCCTAGAAAAGTGAAATTCAAAAGAGCCGCTCTTACCGTCTTTTTGCTGTTTTCCATGACGAGTCTGACTTTCACATAATCGAAAAACATTCGGACGAGGGAAAAGAGCAGGACAGCGATCAGAAACTTGATATTGGAGGCAAAAATGGGAGGCCACTCTGTTGAGGCATTCTTCGTCCAAAGACCTATAACTATGGAAGTCAGCCTGTATATGACTCCAAAAAAGATGAGGAATCCGATTAGAGACATCAGGAAAACCCGAAAGAATCTGAAGAAGTATTTCCCACAATCCGAAAGAAAATTGCCCAAATTTGTCTTCTCAAGAGGAGAAGCGATTCTGCCAATTATTCCTCCCGAGAGAAAAATATTGAAGAAGAGATATAGAACCAATGGAACAAGAATTCCTCCCCACAAAGCAGGATAGAAATCTTTGTATTTAAAGATGAAGTCCCCCATCCAGATCATAAAATCAACTCCGGTTGCCATTTGATTTTCCAGCAGCGACCGAGAAAATTCTTTCTGGAGCAGGAAATAAAAGGGAGCGATTACAACAAGAGAAAAGAGGAAGTTAAATGTCCAAAGGTAGACAGCAACTTTTATCCTTTTATTGACGGTTTGAAATCCTAATCCAAACAGCTTGAATATTCCCATCTTTCCCTCCTTCCTAGCTCAATCCCGAAATCAATTGCATGAAATTCTGGACGAAAAAGAATAAGCGAGAGGTCACCTTCCATATCCCGCTCCGGGACGGTTTCCTCTCTAAACTGTTGTTGGCTAGGTTGGAATCAATGATCCAGATGTTTTCTGGATCTATGTGTGCATAGGCGGCTTTGCTCGTCCTCTCAAATCTGAATCTCTTCCATCTTTCTCTTCCTCTCCAAAGCCTGACCTCTTCGCTTCCATCTTCAAAAACAACATTCAGTTTTAAAGTTGCATCTCCCCCCAGTCTCGCTTCTCCGAATCGGCGAGCCACCACCTCGGTTATATAGGTCTCTTCTGCGTCGTTCTTTTTTTCTTTTCTTCTCAGATTCTTTACCTTCTTGCTTGTCAACTCTTCTTTTTCCCCATTCTTGTCAAAGACACCCCGCACATACTGTTCTTTTTCCCGAGAATCGAGAAAGGATATCCCGTAGTCAAAATTCAATGTCGAAAAAAAGAGTTCTTCGAAAAACCAGGTCAAGTCTCGCCCCGAAACCTCGTTGACCACAACGATGAAATCCTGAGTGTGGGGATGTCTGAACCGAAAGCGCATCTGGAAAGTACGCAGTATCTTTATCATGGTATCTTGACCGACCAGTCTTTCAAGGGTGTACAAGCAGGTAGAGGCCCGAAAGTATACGTTCAATCCATAGCTGCCTCGGTTGTAAAACTTCCACGAATACGTGGTGATCGGATCCAGTTCAACCACGTGGATTCCTAAAGCCCGATCAAGCTCATAATCATAATAATCGGGCATTTCAAAAAACCAATTGAGCGGAATTCTGTTGAACGATGCGGGAAAGGCGCCGGGGCCATAAGCCTCGGCAAGGACCTTTCCTGTCGAATAGCTGTTGATGCCTTCATCCAGCCACGCCTCCTCAAATTCATTGTTCGCACAGAGGCCATACCAATACCCATGTCCGAACTCGTGGATGATGACACCTTCTGGCGAATGGACTTTTTTACTCGTTAAAACGCCCGTTCCAGCGGTGAATAATGTGGGGTATTCCATCCCGCCGCTTCCTGTTCTGAAGGGAGGATCAACCATGGTCACTGTTTCATAGGGGTAGGGACCGTACCAAAGACCATAGTATTTAATGGCTGATTTGAGGGCCTGAAAATGTCGGTTGGTCTGATTTCTGTGCTCTTTTCGGATCAATAAAATCATTTTTACATCATTCAGCTTCACGCTTTCCACTGGAATCCAAAGCCTGCGTGAGACTTCTTCGTATTCTTCAGTGCTGACCTCTTTATCTGCAATAAAATCCCTCTCGATTTTTAAAAAATCAGGGTCAGCGGTCCATGCAAAATCGTGGATACTTGCCTGAGAAAACGTATAGGTCACAGTCTTTTCCGCTTCATTAGCCGTGGCTTTGATTTGCTTACCCGAAGCTCCGACGATTAAATTTTCAGGGACCGTGATGTGAACTGTAAAATCCGCAAAATCGGCGTAGAATTCTGAGCTGAGATGGTATTCATGGCAGTTCCAGCCCTTTCCTTCCTCATAAACGCCGGGCTTTGGAAACCACTGGGCGATGAAATAAGAATCCTTATAGTATCCTGTCCTTTGGACGCCTCTGGGTATTTTTGACTGGAATTCAATCTGAAGATGGACTTCTTCGTCAGGTTTGACAGGCTCTGGAAACACCACGCGCATGACAGTCTGATCTTCGGGATGAACGGGCTCATCCTGCCTCATGAACTCCATTGTGGGCCGAAGATCGCGTCCATCGGCCAATTTGATACTGATAACATCGATCCAACCCCACTCTCCATCCTCTACTGTGAGACCCAGCGGGCCAAACGATTCCTCTTTTGCTTCCTGCAGCATGGTGCTTTTTTCATTTTTAAAGGCATTGTAGTAGAGATGAAACCACATATCATGGACAGTATCCTGGGTTCGGTTGACCCAGATGATTTTCTCCCTTCCATGGAGCATCTTGTTTTGTCCGTCCAATTCGACCCAGATCTCATATTTTATTCTTTGTATTTTATCCGGGAGAGCTGCCGCAGGGGGAACCGAAAGGGCGAGTAAAAGCAAAACTAAGAAAACAGATTGAAGTTTCTTGTCAAGGTTCATTTTTCCCTCCTTTCTTCTGAAAGGGTTCTCATCTATGATCAAATAAAATCTCGTCGTGCGGCTGCGATGGATCGTTTCCTATTTGACTCCCGCAAAAAATATCTGGGCAAGAAATCCAGCAATAGGTGGGAAAAAGAACGTGCAGGCCAGACGAACAAAAGTGAACTTCCAGCCCAGGATACCGAACTCCATCGGCAATCTCGCCACGGCCCACAGAGACCAGGCGGTCAAAAAAGCCACCAGGGTTCCGACTCCGGCTCCAGCTTTCAGCAGGCCAGCGACTAAAGGCAGGCTGACATAAGGACCTCCTGGGGTTAATCCTCCAGCCAGCGTTCCTATGAAAATGCCTTTCAATCCTGATTCCTCGCCTATCCATCTCGACAGCATTTCTTGAGGGAGCAGGACCTGAACCATTCCTGCCACGATAAAGGCGAAGAGCAAGAGGGGGAGTATTTCCACGATCATTTTTATGCCCGAACGCAATCCCTGGATGTGCTCTCCGCCTCCCTTTGAATAGCCTACAACAAGAAGGACAACCGCAAGAACAGCCATGACAATGGTTGGAATCAACATGCTCAGATTTCTCCTTTTTTTATCCATGTCAAAAAAATTTACTGTCTGGTCTCAGTTTTTATCCACTCTAACCAGTTTGAATGCCGAGGAAAATACAAAATAAAAAGCACAAGAGAGATAAAAGCCAATATGTAAAATTCTCTTGTGTTGCCGCCCAAGAGAAAAAGTACCAAGCCGAGAAGAGCCGGCACCTCGCAGAGGGCAGAAATGAAAATCGAGATTCTGACGATGCGAGTGACGAGGATTCGCTCATTCCCAGAAGTCATTCCTTGGAAAAGCTTTTCCCTGAGAAAGCGTATGATGAATATCTGGGCAAATCCCAGGACATAGAAGATATATCGAATCCAGGAGAGGCTGACATCCTCCAAAAAACCGTGAAAATCCTGAAGACCTCCTCTGAGAATCTCAACTACAAGCGCATAGAGTATCAGGGTCGCCATGAATGCTATATGGAGGACGGCTGACATCTTGTGGGCCTTTTTCAACTCCGCCCTGTAATCCATCTCATCCTCCTTCGCGGTATGTCCCGGCTGACTTTCCCAGTCTAAATGTTTGTCACCGCATGCAAGAGAAAAGGCTCGATTCATTATAAATAAATATTCCTGAAGTGACAAATTCCGGTTCTTTTTTCCTAAAAAAAATCATGATTGGATTTGTTGGGATATTAAGGGACAGAAAACACGGGGAAACGTGTTCAGCGTTCTTCACCGAAGCATGCATTCATGTTGTCGTCTGCATGCTTCCCACAGCAAAAGACGGGATTCTTGGGATTCCTTTATTTGTCGGTGTTTTATTCGTCGGATTTTGGCTCCTTGCCTTCTTCTTTCTCTCTTTTTTTCCAATAATCCATGCAATCCAAGTTGCAAAAATGGAGGACGTACTCTTCTCCTTCTGCATGCAAGGCTGTGGCTTTTGGAATCATCTTTTTACAAACATGACAGGCAATCTTTTCTTTATTTCCGGACATGGTTCATCCTTTCTCTCATATTATAGCCGAAACCAGAGTACGGCGGAATCATTCGATCTATGCATCCAAATTCAAACAAACATATTTATGGTCTTTTTTTCCGATCCTTCCAAAGAAAATATGAGGATCGTGGACAAAAGCGATGGTCCAATCTTGGGCAATGGCCTGTTCGAAATATTTCTTTTTGTTCTCCAATGTTTCAAGCGGAAAAAGATCATAGCTCATGATATAAGAGAGACCCACATGAGCGGACATGGGGACCAAGTCTCCAAGAAAAAACAAGACTTTCCCTTCCGAGGTGATCTTCACACATTGGTGGCTTGAAGTGTGCCCAGAAACCATGACAACTTCCACACCTTCGGTAATCTCCGTGTCTCCGTCGACCAATCGAAGAAGTCCATATTTTTCTAGTGGTGCGAAATTCTCGCTCATATAACTGGGTTTGTCCCTGTAACATGGATGAAGAGCGTAATCCCATTCGCCCCTTTGAATCACGTATCTGGCCTTGGGAAAGGCAGGAACGAATTCTCCTTTTCCGTCTCGATATGTATTCCCTCCGCAGTGGTCAAAATGAAGATGGGTATTGATCACAACATCGATGTCCTCTGCCTCGACGTTCAGATTCCTCAGCTCTCCCAGAAGTCCTGGATTCTGTTCCACAGAATAAAATCGAGAGAATTTCGGATCGAGTTCCGATCCGATTCCCGTCTCTATGAGAACTAATGCCCTCCCGGTTTTGACGAGAAGTGAATTGAGGCCCATCTGGATGCGGTTTTTTTTGTCGGGAGTGTATATCTTTTCCCATAAGACTTTAGGCACCACACCGAACATGGAACCTCCGTCCAAGTAGAAGTAGCCATCTCGGAGTCCATAGACAGTGAATCGACCCAAAGATAATTTTTCTGTGGCCATCAAGTGAGCTTTTCGAGATTATAGATCAAATCGTCACGAGAATATTCGGCGAATTCGATTTCTCCTGTATCCATGCGGATGGCGTCCTCTGGACAGGCTTCAACGCAAAAACCGCAAAAACAGCACCGGCTCAAATCGATGACGAATGTGGAAGGATATTTCTGGATCTCAGGATCAGGGTCTTCGGCGGCTTCCACAAAAATGCATTCAGAAGGGCATGCCGTGACACAAAGCAAGCAGGCCACGCAGCGCGGCTTCCCATCCTCTCTTTTCATCAGCCTGTGCAGACTTCTGTGTCTCGGGGCAAGCGCTCTTTTTTCTTCTGGGTACTGGATGGTGACAGCGCCCTTTCTATCGGTTTTTATTCTCAAAGCTTTCAAGATATGGAACCACATGTTCACCACGAAATGGCGAATTGTGATGAGGCTTCCCTTGATTATCTCGATAAAATATTCCAGTGCTTTAATCATTCTAGATGCTCATAAAAATCGCAGTTGCCGCTATATTTATAAGGCTCAATGGCACCAGGAGTTTCCATCCCAAATCCATGATCTGATCATACCGGAACCTCGGATAAGTCCAGCGGATGAGAACCTGAAGCCAGCAGAAAAAGAAGACTTTCAAGTTAAATGCGAGAACTTGAAACAAAACCACGACACCATGAGGCAGCAGCCACTGCCCGCCCCAGGGAAAATGAAATCCATCAGCAGACAGCCAGGGGACTTGCCAGCCACCGAAAAACAAGGTAGTCAGGAGAGTGGATATGATGAGGACTTCCATAAAATCAGTCATCATAAAAAGACCCCATTTGAGACCGGAATATTCGGTGAAAAATCCGACGATCTCGTTTTCTCCCTCGGGGAGATCGAAGGGAACTCTTTTAGTCTCGGCAAGCGCTGCGAAGAAAAAAACAAGCAAACCCAAAGGCTGGAGGAATATCCCCCATTTTGGGAGCCAGCCGAACAGCAAGTCTCCTTGATATTGGACGATCTCTGAGAGCTTTAAAGAGGGGTAGACCATGATCAAACCAATCAGAGAAAGGCCCAGCGCTACCTCATAGGATACCAGTTGAGCTGCACCACGCATTCCGCCCAGTAGAGTATATCTGTTGTTCGAGCTCCATCCCGCCAGGATCACACCATAAATCCCTAAAGACAACATGGCCAATACGAACAAAAGGCCCACATTGAAGTCAACGATTTGAAGCTTGATCTCCCTTCCGCCGATCTTGAGGACATCTCCGAAAGGAATGGCCGAGATGGTAATGGCGACAAAGAAAAAGGAAACGAAAGGAGCCAGATTGTGTAAAAATCTTCTCGAGAAACGCGGAGTGAAATCTTCCTTGAAGACCATCTTTATCGCATCGGCGAACGGCTGAAAAAGTCCGATGATGCGAAGACCCAAAATGGAGGCGCGGTTCGCTCCCACTCTGTCCTGGATGACAGCACTCTCTTTTCTTTCCACCCAAGTTAAATACAGGGTGATCATCAGAAACCAGACCAGTGCACACACAATTTTGATCAGTACAATAATCCACTCACTCACTGTTCTTCTCGAAGAAAGAAATTTCTTTTTTCATCTCCTTACGGATGATCTTTGGAGATGAAAGACGGCCGTAGAATTTGTAATCTATCTTTAATCCTTTGGCTAACTGCACCATAAGCTTCCATTCAGCCTGCCCATCGCCTGGAGCCTCCAGCGCTGAAGCAAAAACCTGAACAATTCCTTCTGTATTGGTCAGCGATCCCTCCTTTTCAGGGATCAAGGACACGGGTATGACCGCATCAAAAAGGGATTGAATCTCATGTCCATGGGAAGCGAAGAGGACTTTGGTCTCCACATCATACAAGGCTGTCTGCAAGGCAGCGATATCTGACTTACCGAAGAGAGGAGAACCAAAGACCAGAAGAACTTCCAACTTATCATAGAAATTTTCCCAATCACTCGATTGAATGTCAAAACCCAGCTCTTGAGCACCCCTTCTGTTCGGAGTTCTCTCGGCAGTCAAGAGAAAGCCGTCTCCTTCCCCCTCAGGAGGATCCATAAAACAGATTTTCTCGATCCCCAGTTCTTTTCTGAAGAGTCTATCAATAAGATAGAGTTCCTCGTTGGTGAGCCAAGTGTGGAGGATCAGCCCCATTCGATTTGACCTTTTCATATAGTGCAGACGTTTGATTTTTCCGGCCAAAAGCGGCATCCATTCCTTCCAGCCTGAGGATTCTGAAGAATTTTTGACCTGAATTTTGTCAATACGGTCTTCATCGATATAGGAATAGCCATAGCGGCCTCTATCACAAATCCATAATCCGTTGATCTTCTCATTTTCCCGGGTCTTTATCCTGTAGACCCGCTTGGGCAGTGAAAACCGTGAAAATCCTTGATGAGATTCGATAAAAATATTGCATCCTCGACTGCAGAGTGGACAGATGGACGCCTCGCTTTTCAGGAACCAGCTCCGGGTTTTGAATCTAAAATCCATATCCGTGATGGCTCCCACAGGACAGATTTCAGCAAGGTTGCCGGAATAATTATTTTCGATGAATATTCCATCGTAGAGGTTTACTTCCGTATGGATGCCGCGCTGGAAAACTCCCAATTCTTCGGTTCTGGTCACTTCTCTCAGGAATCGGACGCATCTTCGGCAAAGCACGCATCTCTCCTGGTCAAGAAGGAGATTATTGCCGATCTCGATCTTTTTTTGCCTCTTCTCTTTATGCTCTTTGAATTCACCATCAAAAAGCCCGTATTCCTCGTAATAATCCTGGAGTTTGCAATCCCCGGCTTTATCACAAATGGGACAATCTATGGGATGCTCGGCTAAAAGACACTCCAAAACTCCTTTGCGCGCATCGATGACCCGTTCGCTTTTGGTCGAGACCTTCATCCCATCCCGCACTCGAGTAGAACAGGCTAACTCCAGTTTGGGAAGTCCCTCTATTTCGACCAAACATATGCGGCAACTCCCTTGGGGAATAAAAGCTTTGTGATAGCAGAGATGAGGAATGTGCAAACCAACGCTTTCAGCAGCTTCCAGGATAGTTATCCCGTCTTCAACTTCTAGCTCTTTTTCGTCGATAAAAAACTTCACCATAGCCTCTGTTCTCTCCTGCCTTCAGTCTTTAAGGGAGGTTTCGAGCTCCTCGCGAAATTTCTGGATGATGGACAATATGGGCATAGCGGCTGCGTCTCCTAAAGGACACAGGGTTTTGCCTAACATATTGTTAGCTAGCTGAACGATTTTATCCAAATCATCCGCGGTTCCTCTGCCATCGATGATCCTTTTGACAATTTTGTTTATCCATGAATTCCCTATTCGACAGGGGGTGCATTGTCCGCAAGATTCATGAGAGTAGAATTTTGTCACCAGCGCGAGAACATCCAGCATGGATGTTTCTTCATCGATGACAATGACTGCGGCCGAACCGAGCATGGATTCTGCTTCTACTAGTGAATCAAAATCCATAGGGATATCGGCCTCATCTGCCTTGAGGATGGGTGAGGACATTCCCCCTGGAACGACGGCTTTCAGCTTCTTCCCTTCCTTCATCCCCCCTGCATATCGAAAGATAATATCTTTGAGGCTCGTTCCCATCGGCAATTCATAGATCCCGGGCTTTTGAATCATGCCGCTGACACCGAAAATTCGCGTGCCTCCATCCTTTGGCAGTCCCACCTGACAAAACCGTTCTGCTCCATTTAGAATGATAAACGGTATGTTGGAGAGAGTTTCGACGTTGTTGATCACGGTAGGACATTCAAAAAGACCGATGGCAGCCGGAAAAGGGGGTTTCAAACGGGGATTGCCTCTTTTCCCTTCCAGAGATTCGAGCAGGGCAGTCTCTTCCCCGCAAATATAGGCTCCAGCTCCTCGGTGAACATAGACATCCAGATCGAATCCGGTGTCTAATATATTTTTTCCGAGGAAATTTTTCTCATACGCCTCAGAGATTGCTTTCTCTAGACGGAGGGCAACGGCTTCGTACTCTCCTCTGATATAAATGTACGCTGTGTTGATTCCAACACAAAAGGAGGTGATGATGATGCCTTCGATGAGAAGATGGGGATTGTGGCTCATGATGTAACGGTCCTTGAACGTTCCTGGCTCTCCCTCATCCGCATTCACACACAGATATTTGGGCTTATCGACATCTTTGGGAACGAAACTCCATTTTACACCAGCGGGAAAGCCGGCTCCTCCCCTGCCTCTCAAGTTAGCCGCTTTTACCTCTTCCAAAATTTCATCCGGTTTCATTTTCGCAAGGGCTTTTTTTACTGCCTGATATCCTTTATTCTCGAGGTAAACGTCGATCTTGAACAAATTTTTGAGGCCGAAATTTTTAGTTAATATTTTCTCTTCCACTTTTTCTACTCTAGATTGTCCAAGATTTCATCGATTTTTTCTTTGTCTAAATTTCCGTAATAGTCAAAATTGATCATCATGTTAGGAGCCTGCTCGCACGCACCCAGACATTCGACTGTGGAAAGGGTGAATTTTTTATCCTGGGTTGTCTCCCCTACTTCGACCCCCAGCTTGGCTTTCAAATGGTCTATAAGAGATTCAGCTCCTAGAAGGGAACAGCTTATGTTCGAACAGACCTGGATATGATATCTTCCCACAGGCTCCTGGTTGATCATGGTGTAAAAAGTCACCACCTCTTTCACTTTTATGGGCCTTATGTTCAGAAGATCGGCCACCTGTTTTTCTTCCTGCGAGGAGATGAAGCCCACTTCATTCTGAACGAGATGTAAAACAGGGAGCAGAGCGGCCTCTTTTCTTGCATAGCGAGACACGATTTCTTCGATTTTTTTCCTGGTTTTCTCTGTTAGCGCGGGACTCATCTGTCTAATTCTCCGCCGATCATATTCATCGATCCAAAAGTGGGAATCACATCCGCCACGTAGTGACCGCGGATAATGTCTTCGAGCGAGGAGACGATGTGGAAGCACGGAGCGCGCAAGTGGAGACGGTAAGGCTTATCCGTACCGTCGGAAACGATATAAAATCCCAGCTCTCCGCTTCCGCCTTCAACCGAGAAATACACCTCTCCTTTTGGAGGCCGGATTCCATGACCTCTCATGAAGAATTTAAAATGACGGATCAGGCCTTCGATTGTAGTATAGGTATCTTCTTTAGGAGGGATGATACATCCTTTGCCTGAAAGGATGCCAGGATATATATCCTTCTCAGCCCCTTCGAGATTAGGAGAAAGCTCAATCCTTCCCTGGGGCTTTTTTGTTCTGGAAGACTTGATCGCTTCTGCTGGTTCCATGCCTGAAGCCATCAAATGAGAAGATGAAGAAGATTTAGGAATCTTTCTCATGCACTGCTCCACCATCCTCAAACTCTGCTCCATTTCCAGCATCCGGACCATGTACCGGTCAAAGTTATCTCCTTTTTCCCCTAAAGGAACTTCAAAATCCAGTTGATCATAAACGAGGTAAGGGAATGTCTTACGGACGTCATAATAAACGCCTGTTGACCGGAGGCAGGGACCTGTCCATCCGTAGTTGATGGCGGTTTCAGGCGATATGACTGCCACATCTCTGGTTCGGTTGAGAAAAATCTTGTTTTTGCTGATTAAGCCATGGCAATCTTTCAAGACTTTTCTCGTTTCCTCGATGGCTTTTTGAGTGGTCTCTTTCCAATCGGATGGAAAGTCTGATCTCACTCCTCCGATCCGAATATAGGAAGTCGTCATACGGGCTCCGGTTGTCTGTTCCATAAGGTCCCAGATATACTCTCGAGCTTTCATCATGTACAAAAACACCGTGAATGCCCCGCACTCCATACACATGGCAGCCAATGCCGTAAGATGATCACACACTCTCGAGAATTCGCACATGATGACCCGAATGTATTGGGCGCGTTCTGGGACATCTATCCCCAGCATCTTTTCCATGGTCATGACATAGCCTGTGTTGTTTATCAAAGGAGATACATAATTCAATCTGTCTGTATATATCAAAAGATTGAAATAGGATTTGTTTTCGCAGATCTTCTCAAACCCTCTGTGCAAATAACCCATCTCCAATTCACAATTAACGATCTTCTCTCCATCCAGCTCCAGCATAATCCTGGTGGTGCCGTGCATGGCCGGATGGGAGGGGCCCATGTTCAGAAGCATGGTCCCTTCTCGGGCTTCTTGTTGAATCCTGTACTTCATCTTACTTTTTTAAACGAATCCTCGGCTGTTGTCTGCGTAAGGGGTAATCCTTTCGTAGAGGATGCCCCTCAAACCCCTCGTACATGAACAGCCTTCTCAGGTAGGGATGTCCTTTGAAATGGACGCCGAACATATCATAGGCCTCTCTTTCCAGCCAGTTGGCATTCTGAAATACGGAGGTAAGAGAGTCTATTTCCACATCAGACTCGCTCAACCGGGTCTTCAATCTCAAGCGCAGTTTGTTGTTCAAGGAGAAAAGATGATAGACCACTTCGAAACGTTCTTTTTCTCCCTCATAATCGACGCAGGTGAGGTCCAGAAGCATGGTGAAGTTGTATGGTTCCTCGATCAGGAATTTAACCATATCCAGAAGAGCCTCTTTTTTGAAAAGAATGATTTCGTCGCCGAACTGGACTGTTACGCTTATGATACTGTCGGCGAATCTCAAGTTGAGGTCTTCTAGAATTTTTTCCTTTGCCATCTCCATTCATGCCCTTCTTTCTGGATTTTCTCCTGCAGTTTGATCAATGCATTGAGGATGGTTTCTGGCCGGGGAGGACATCCAGGTATATACACATCCACAGGGATGATGCGGTCTATTCCCTGGACCACTGCATAATTGTCATAAATGCCTCCGCTCACAGCACAGGCTCCGAATGCCACAACCCATTTGGGTTCTGTCATCTGGTCATAAACGGTCTTAAGCACCGGGGCTTCTTTATGAGTGATCGTACCTACTACCAGCAGCATATCGGCTTGTCTGGGGGTAAATCTTGTCCACCCCATTCCAAATCTGTCCAGATCATAGTGAGCACAGGCTACAGACATGTATTCCATACCACAACAGGCCGTAATGAACGGGTACTGGAACAAGGAAAACTTCCTTCCCCATCCCAGCATGGAATTGAGTGTGGTGGTTATAAATCCGCCTTTCATGATGTTTTTTCTCTATTCAGCCTAAAAAAAGTCAACGTTCCCACTGGAAAGCCCCTTTTTTCCATGCATAAATGAAACCGCAAAGAAGGATGAGAATATAAGCAAACATGACAATCAGAGCTGTCAGTCCCATCTCCTTGAATATCAATGCCCAGGGAAAAAAGAAAACAACTTCGATATCGAACAACAGAAAAAGAAATGCGACGAGGTAATATTTCACCGGAAATGGGTTGATGCCCTCTTGTAAATAAGGACTCCCGCACTCAAACTGAGTTTCCTTGGTGGGATTTGATCTTACGGGTCCCAGGAACTTATTGAGCAGCACCAATACGACTCCCAGGATTCCAAAGACAGCAAAAACCAAGAAGAGTTCGATCATGTGTTTATTATAAAGGCATAGATTTTATAAAAAAGAATTAAAAGATGCAAACATTTTTGACAAATTTTTTTGATTCTTTCATAATGATGTTTGCGAATATCTCACCCCAGGAATGTAGGTCTGATTCCAGCCTATCATCAAGGAGAGAAGCACTCTATTTAGTTATAAAAACAATGCCAGGAACCACGAAAAAAATCACTCATCTCTTTCTTTTGTCGATCCTGCTCGGTTTAATTTCCTGCAGTATTCTGGAAGAAAAAGACGACCGAATGATCCGGATAATAGACACTCTTTCCTCGAAGAATATCATCGAATCGCCACTCAAAGATATTATCCAGCGGTTCAACTTTATCGAGGAAGACATCACCGGAGAATGGAAATACATTCCTGAGCTATCTGATCAGGATCAAGAGATTTGGGGTTTTTCAAGCCGCTGTTCTATTCTGGGGAATCATGAATCTGAGTCCCCGGAAGCGATAAAACTGCTCAAGAATGGCAGGGAAATCGAGTATCTCAGCGCTTCTTCGAAGAAAAAAACAGGGTGGAGATGGATTTCAACCGAAGAAACTCTGGATCTGAGAAGATTCGAAGGATATGATAATAAAAGACGCGGCATCCCCCTCAATCAAGAAAATCCTTTTCGCTTCGAAAAACTCTTTCCAGACGGAGAAGTCATCATCGATCTGTATGTGGCAAATCCAAGCTGGGAAAAATTCAGACCACGATTGATCATAACATTCAACGACTCTGTCCAGAAAGAGTTAGTCATCACTCGGAAAAAGTGGTTCAGGATCAGGCAGAAAACAAAGTTGGGCAGATATACCGTTGAAATGAAGTTTGATGAAAACAGCGATACATCTGATATCACCGATCCCGTCGTACTCGGTATGGTGAAAATTGCCAGTTCTTCTGACATCTTGCTCCTCTCCAAACCACGAGGGAAAAGCCAAGAAGCACCTGGGGATACATTTCTCTTTCAATACTATACTTCTGCGGCTCTTCCCGAAAAAAATGAAAAAGCCGTGCCCTCGACCGTCAATTATTATTACGGCCTCAAGAATAAATTTCCCCTGTATGATGCCGGAACAGAAAACAATCCGTATTCTTTGAAAAAGAAGATACCCTTCGATGAATACGCCTTGAATTCATTGATGGCTCTCCCTGAAAGTGAATTCCGTATGGATATTAAAATTCCCCCAGATGCAGTTCTTGAAGTCGGGTATGGTATTCTGAACGAATTCCATAGGAGAGCCTCGGAAATTCCTGTTCAATTCCAGATCATTCTCACCACATCTGCCAACGAGACAACCCTTCTAAAGGAGACAATCGTCTGGGAGAGCAATAGGAATATCATCTATAAGAAGATCGACTTGAAGCCTTATGCTGGAAGCAAAGTGCAGCTTGCTTTCCTAACTTCAGAAACTCATCCAGAGGACTTCGAGAAAATCACCCCTCCGATCGTTCCGGTCTGGGTGAATCCACTGATCTATCAAAGTTCGGAAACGAAACGCCCGAATATCATCCTGATTTCTTTGGATACGGTTAGACCCGATCATCTCAGCTGTTATGGATATCCGAGAGAGGTCAGCCCTGGAATCGACAGTTTAGCATCCGACGGAGTTCTCTTCAGAAATATTTACAGCTCGACATCATGGACGCTTCCGGCCCATGTCTCCATGCTGACATCTCTGGACTGCCTTCATCATCAAGTGTATTTTCCTCTTCAGAAAATGAACAGAGAAACGACAACTCTGGCAGATATTCTCCGCAGGGAACAATATGTCTGTGCAGCTTTTACTGGCGGAGGATATCTAAGCGAAACGTATGGATTTTCTAAGGGATTCGACTCTTATCAAGAAATCAAGCTTTACGGCGACCTGGCTATTCGTCTTGACGAAGCCGAGCGTTTGGGGGAAATGGCTTCGGATTGGATTGAAAAGAACAGGAGTAAAGATTTTTTTCTTTTTCTCCACACCTACCAGCCTCACGATCCCTATGCAAATCTCTCTCCTGTAGGAAAAGAATTTTTAGATAAAAACTCAAAGTGGAAGCAGGTTAAAATGGAAACCCTTTTTGAGGGAAAAGGCCGGTTCGATACTCATTTTTCTCAAGATGAAATGCAAAATATCATCGATCTGTACGACGGAGAGATCAAATACACGGATGTGGCCTTTGTCCAGCCTATTCTGAACAAGCTGAGAACGCTCGGACTCTACGAAAAGTCATTGATTATCCTTACCAGCGACCATGGTGAAGAGTTTTACGATCATAAAGCATGGCTTCACGATCACAGTATCTACAATGAGAGTATAAAGATTCCCTTGATCATCAAATTTCCCGGGCAGCAATACAGGGGTTTACATGTCGAAAACATTGCCCGCATCACCGACATCCTGCCGACCGTCCTCCATTTTTTGGAGATCAAGGCCTCTTCAAAAATGTTCGATGGACGATCCCTCCTGCCAATTGTGAAAGGAAAAGAAAAAAAACAGAGATCTTATATCTGCGATTTGGCCTTGAGAGAATTTGATTTCGCTCCCACGGTCATAGCAGTCAATAAGGACCATTTCAAACTCATCCTCAATCGAAGGATCGTCTCTCCGTATATAGAGCGAATCAGCCGAGATTTCAACGGCTCCCAAATTGAGCTCTACGATACAGAAACGGACCCAAACGAGACAAAAAACCTGGCTTTTCACATCACTTATAGAGATCTCTGTTTTGACCTTCTCCAAAAAATCGAGGACTTGAGCCAAAAAGCAGACCAGCAGAGAAAACGTCAAGAGGAGGTCACTCTGGACCAGAGCCTCAGGGAAAGGCTGAAGGCTCTGGGTTATATCAATTGAGACATTCTTGCTCCTCATCCTCAGCTATTCAAAACATGAAGAGCCTCCCCCTTTGCTTTGAGAGCCGCTTCCATCACCGCTTCAGACAATGTGGGATGGATGTGATAGAGCGAAGAAACCTCCTGAAGAGACATTCTTTTAGCTATGCATAATGTGAGCTCTGCGAGAAGTTCACTCGCGTTGGGAGCTAACAGATGAGCTCCGATGATTCGATCCTTTTCATCGGCAATGATCTTGGCCATTCCTTCAGGCTTTCCCATCGTGAGGGCCCTTCCATTCGCCTGGAGGGAAAATTCGCCTATTTGAACCTTTATTCCTTTATCCATGGCCTCCTCTTGAGTCAATCCTACAGAAGCATACTCCGGCTCCGTATAAACAGCCATGGGGAGAGCATCGTAGCTTATTTCTCTCTTGTGTCCACAAGAGTTTTCAGCCGCTATGATCCCTTCGTGAGAGGCCTTGTGAGCCAGCAGTTTTCCTCCCGTTAAATCTCCGATGGCGAAGACATCAGAAATATTCGTTTCCAAAAAAGGGTTCACTTTAACGAATCCCCTCTCATCAACAATTCCTTGAAATCTCTCACTGAAAACTTCGGAATTTGGCTTCCGTCCTACAGCCATTAGGACCTTCTGAGCACTGAAGGTAAAAGGCTTGTTATCCTTTAAACAGGTGCCCCTAGCTGTCATTCTTCTCTGTTCGAGAGAGAGCTTTTGGATTTTCATCTGAGTATAAATTTTCATGCCCTGACGCTTGAGACTTCTCTCCAGACGAGTGGTCATTCCTTGATCACTTCCGGGAAGGATAGTGGGTAATATCTCCAAAACGCTGACTTGACAGCCCATTCTTTGGAAAATCACTCCCATTTCGAGCCCTATGGCTCCAGCTCCGATGACAATCATGTCATCTGGAATTTCAACAAGACTCAGGGCTTCCCGACTGGTTATGATTTCCTTCCCATTCGGGCTAATAAAAGGAAGTTCCGAAGGCCTCGACCCTGTAGCTAAGATGACTTTTTCGGCCACAAAGGTTTGTCTTTCTCCATCTGAATTTATCTCGACTTTTTTTTCATCCGAAAGCTCTGCTTCTTTCTTGACAACCTGAACGCCATTTTTTTTCAACAGGAACTCGATGCCTCTGACAAATCGTTCGACAATTTCCATTCTCTGCCTTTGGACTCTTTCCCAATTGCATTTCAAGGAATCTAAGGGACCATCAATATGCTTGTTCTCTTTGGCCTCTTTGAATACCCTGGTTTCATGCAGCAGAAATTTAGCCGGGATGCAGCCCCAATTCATGCACGTCCCTCCAACAGCTTCCTTTTCGAAAAGCACGACTTTTTTTCCGAGCTGGGCGCCTCTTAGAGCCGCAACATATCCACCAGGCCCTCCCCCTATCACTGCCATGTCGAATCTTTTGTCCATTTTTCTCTTCTCCCGAAAAATTCGAAGGTATTATACATTTTCTCTGCACGCTCTCCAACATCCAGTTATGAAGCATCTCATGAGCAAAATACCTGCCGCTGGATTTTTTCTTGACAGATGGCAATAAAAAAAGTCATAAATAGGATAAATTTGAACACAATGAATTTGAACACTTTATCGAGAAAGTTCTTGACTTCGATTCTGTGCTTTTTTTTCATCTGGAGCGGGAAGAATCTGTTCGGATATGAGATTTTCATCTATCGCCCTTATAAAGACAAAAAACCTCTCTTCCGGGAAAAAAAATTATTCCTGCATGGAGAGTTTTTTGGACAGCTTCAGCTTCCCAGCAACTTTCCCAGCTTCAATGATCTCACGGGTCCAGAAGATCGGTGGACCTATGGATTTCGCACTTCTATTTTCTTTACTGAAAACCTCTCCTTTCTCGCTCAGCTTGTGACCCATGACGATGGAAGCAAAAGGACGAAATTTGATTGGAATTTTACGCTCAGGTATGCGCCCTTCGAGCACTTAGTCCTGATTTTCGGTCACGACAGCAATCATGATTCCGACTATCAGAGTGTCCTGGAAGGATATGCTTTTTTTATGAATCGCAATTATTTGGGATTTGGGCTCCCTTTTCAGCAGGGCATTTTCTATATCGAGCCTTTCACGTGGTTTCTTTACCATACCAACCACAACAGCCATCTCGATCTCTCAGGGGATGAATTGGTTCAGGAGTATGGAATCAGAATGGGAGCATGGTTTGATGAAACATTCGGCCTCAGCCTTCAAATCATAGGCCAATCCGAATCCCTGTTCTCGCTTGGTCAAGCGTTTCTGGCTGACCTGATCTTCCGGGTGAGAATCCTGAATTATCTGGAGGTTTCTATCGGCGCCAGTGTTTGGAAAGATATCGAGGAAAGCCCACTGGGAAACAAGAAAACATTTCACAAGATTCAATGGGGTCTGGCCATACCTTTCTAGATTTAATGAAAAACATATCCGAATCATGAGAAGGCAAGCTGCCTTGACATCCTAGACTCAATATGCTACGAAATCTTGTTCTCGAATGATTTCTTCATCTCTGTAAACAATGCATTTAGTAAAATACTCATTTTACTCATTCCTTTTATTCTTTCTCTTGTTCAAGCAGGCAAATTCTCAACCGGCTGTCTTTCCAGACCAGGACTGCCTGTCTTGCCACGGAAAGCCTGAAATCTCCCAAATCATGTCTGATGGAACGGTGCGACCCCTTTTTGTCGACCCTGAAGAATGGTCCCGGGACATTCACCAGCAAGGTAAGGTCGCCTGCGTCGACTGCCATAGAAATGCCAATCCCTACCTCCACTTCAGGGAAGGGTTCATTGATGTTGACTGTGCCCGCTGTCACCCGGAAGAGGACGAGGAATACCAAAAGAACATTCACCAGACCTTTTCTGCCCCCATTACACATGGCAAAGAACTCCCTCTTTGCTTCGACTGTCACACCAAACACCACGTCCTCCCTCACGATGAACCGTCATCTTCTGTTCATGAGACGAATCTTGCGGAGACCTGCGGCACCTGTCATCCTGAAATCATGATAGAAGGGCTGTTGGAGGGGACCTCTTTGGGCAAAATATCCGGCCACCGAAAGGGCGATTTCTCAGAGCAGTTCGATATGAGAGTGTGTATAAACTGTCACTACGAAGATTCAGCCCACGGCATGAAACGGGAGTACAAAGATTTCTGTATGCGCTGTCACGATGTACAGTCAAAAGCCAATCCTGTAATAGGTCCGACTCATCTCGATTCGGCAAAATGGGCGGATCTGAATCTCATAGGGAACGGCTTGTTTGTCTTGATCGTTCTGTTGATAGGATCTTTTGTCATCTTTCAATCTCGAGAAGGCATTTCAGACAAAATCAGGAATTGGTTCGCAAGAATGGAGAGGGTGGAAGGATCGGAAGAGCAAAAGATCCAGCAACCCGATCATAGAGCGGATCCCGATGATCATACATCCTCCACAAGCGAAAAAGGACCAGATGACCATGAAGAGTAAGAAAACACGTTACGCAATGCTGATTGACCTGCGCAAATGCATCGGATGCAACACCTGTGCAGTGGCCTGCAAAAGCGAAAATGATGTCCCCCTCAGTGTTTGGAGGAGCTGGGTTAAAAAAATAGAAAAAGGAACATTTCCTCATTGCAGGGAGTTCTTCCTCCCTATCGTATGCAATAACTGCGAAAAGCCCATTTGTGTCACGGTTTGTCCTGTTCAAGCTTCTATTCAACGGCCCGATGGAATCGTATACATCGATCCCCATCGGTGTATCGGCTGCCGTTACTGCATGGCCGCCTGTCCTTATGGAGTCAGGTATATCAATCCAGTGACAAAAATCGCAGAAAAATGCTACTGGTGTCATCACCGCGTCGACGCAGGACTCGATCCGGCCTGCGTCGTTGCCTGTCCAACCGGGGCCATTCTATTCGGAGATTTCAACGAGCCCGAAAGTGCCGTGACAAAAGCTGTGGCCGGAAAGGCGGTTCAGGTCATAAAAGCAGAGCTTGGAACCGAGCCTCACACTTTCTACATTGATCTCGATCAAGATGCGGTTGAGGCCAGAGAGGAAAATAAGGATAAATAGGCATGGACGTCCAAGTACTCTACAACATCGTCCATCAAGAAGCCTTCGGGATGAATATAGCCATATATTTCTACCTGACAGGCTTGAGTGCGGGTTCTTTTATTCTCTCTACGCTCGCCTACGGTTTCGGCATGGAACAGTACAAACCGCTTGGCCGAATAGGAGTCGTTCTGGCCACTGCTCTGCTCGTGATCGCTCCTTTCTTTCTTCTCATCCATATAGGCACGCCTTACCGTGCGTGGCACCTTTTCGTGTATTTGAATTTTGAATCCCCCATCACATGGGGATCTTTTCTTCTCGTTCTTTACCCTATCAACTGTATCATCTACGGCTACTTCATGTTCAAAGAAAACATGAAGCTCACCCGTATTTTCGGGCTGATAGGAATTCCCCTGGCTATTTCCGTACATGGATACACAGGATTCATTCTGGCCTTCGGTAAGGCCAGAGCTCTATGGAATACCGCACTCATGCCCATTCTCTTTCTCGTATCCGCAATTGTATCAGGCATTGCCTTGATGATCATCGTTTGTGCAATAAAAGACCGTTTCTTTTCAAAACAGAAAAAGATCAACTTCCCCCTTCTGGAGAATCTCGGAAAATTGTTGGCCTGGATGATCGTTTTCGACTTGTTTCTGGTGGGCAGTGATCTTCTCGTTCTCTTGATTTCCCACTCCGATGCCCAAGAGGCGGCTCATCTGATCCTTACTGGAGATTTCAGTCCGCTTTTCCTGATCGTGGAAAACCTCCTGGGTAAAGTCGTTCCCTTTATTCTTCTTATCGTTCCCAAATTCAGGAACTTAGCCACACTGATAATCGCTTCCCTGCTTGTGGTGATCGGAATATTTTTTATGAGATATATCGTGGTTGTCGGAGGGGAATTCGTCCCTTTGATATAAAAAAATGAAGAAACAAAGCATCTCCAGACGCAGGTTCATGAAAATTGGACTCTCTTGTATGGCCGGGACAACGGTCAGGATCAAGAGTCCTCCCCAAGCTCACCGGCAGGAAGAGAGGATAGGAGTATCCCGGACTTCTCTCAAACGCCTCGTCGCCATACCCACGACCTGCAATATGTGTCCTGCTGGATGCGGCATCATCGCATATCTGAACGGAGAAAGACTCGTTCAGATTCTTGGAAATCCTCTCCATCCCAATAACAGAGGGGGCATATGTGCCAAGGGCATTGCGGGGATCAACCTGGTCAATGATCCCGAGAGGCTTTTGTATCCCTTGAAGAGAATCGGTCCGAGAGGAACCGATCAATGGACAAGGATTACCTGGGACGAGGCCATCCTGACTTTGACTTCTCGGATGAGGAACCTCATAGGGAGCGGAAGGATCGACGAATACGTGGTTGATATCGGCCACCCGGATGTGCTGCTCGACCGTTTCATCCATACTTTGGGGATATCCAAGGTCATCCACAGGCCTGCTCTTAAAAACCTCAACCGGTCGTCTGTATGGGAAGCGATGACAGGATCTCCTGCTCTCATTCCAGATGTGGCTGAGAGCCGTCTCATTCTTAATTTTGGAGCCAATCTCTATGCCCATCACGATCTTTATATCGGTGCGGCTCTGCGGCTTGTCGAAGCAAGACTGGAGAGAGGCACAAAGCTCATCACTTTTGATGTGAGGATGTCCGAGACCGCTGCAAAAAGTGACGAATGGCATCCCCTCCGGGCAGGAACAGACGGATGCCTTGCCTTGGCCCTGGCTTATGTGATCGTGAACAAAGAGCTTGTGGACGCAGATTTTATCGGAAGGAAAACGAACACATCGATTTCCCAGCTCAAAAGCCACCTTCAGCAGTATACTCCTGAATGGGCGGAAAAAGTATGCGGAATAAAGGCCGAGGACATCGAACGGCTGGCCACAGCGTTCGGAACACAAAAATCTTCGGTGGCTCTCATCGGAGGAGGAGCGATAGACCATGAAAATGGAAGCCAGAATGCACGATGCATCACACTTTTGAATGCCCTGGTGGGTAACCTGGAGAAAGAGGGGGGCGTTTTTTTCCCCCGAATTCCCGGGGTTCAGGAGCCACATCCGAAATTTTGGCTCGAACATCTCTCAGGATACGAAAGCCGCTACCGATCGATTGCGGAAATGAATAAGCCTGTGGATACCTACTTTGCCTATCTCTCCAATCCTGCTTATTCCGACCTGGATCCTGAAGAAAGCGGCCGGCTTCTCGCTGACGAAAAAACCGTCCGTTTGCTGGTTGTGATGGATACACATATGACAGAAACTGCGAGGCTGGCTGATCTTGTGCTGCCGTCGGCCACCTATCTCGAAGGATGGGGATTGAGCCTCGCTCCTTCGCTTGACAGGAACTCAGTGGTCAACCTGAGACAGCCTGCCGTATCTCTTGTAAGCCCGGCAAAAATCTTGCGATCTCCTGATTTCGATATGGGAAAACTGACCGACTCGACTTTTCATCCCAGAGGGGAAGCCAAAGAAGTCGGAAATCTTTGTCTGGAATTGGCAAAGAGAATCGATAGGAACGCCCACCAAAGCCTTCCCTGGAAAAATACCGAGGAGTATGTGAAAGAACTGATATCTATCCTCTCTACCCAGGAGGTCAATCTCAAGTCCTTGAGACAAAAAGGGCTGTGGATAAGTCCCTTCCCTCAGACTCCCTCCCATCCAGAAAAGCTTAACATTTTCGATCGGAAATTGAGAGAACTCGGTAAATCTCCTCTTCCTGCCTATCAACCGATTCCTTCCCATGATAAGAAAAAAACCGGATGGTTTGTTCTCACCACCTTCCATTCCAACATGAATGCTAAAGGCACAGAAAACAGTAAGTGGGCACGGGAGATTCTCCATGAAAACCGGTTGTGGATGAATAAAAATAAGGCCTCTGAACTTGGTATAAAGAACGGGGATAAAGTCCGGGTGATTTCCTCCATAGGTCATTTGGAGATCCGGGTCTTGACCACTGGACGCATTCATCCTGAATCTGTGGCACTCGCCGAAGGATTGGGACATTCTGCCGTTGGAAATATGGCTCGGGCACGCAGGTTCCGCAGCAAAGATAGAGACACACGACTCATCTGGTGGAGTAAAAAAGACAAAGGAGTCAATCCCTTCCAAATCATTGAACAGCGCAAGGACGCTTCAGGTGGAGGACTTGCCTCGAAAGATACGCTCGTCCAGGTTCACAAGGCTGAAGAATCATGAAAAGTGGGGAGACATGAAGAAGAAAATCGTTTTCATTTCCTTGGCATCGATCTTTATCTGTCTGAGCGCATCGCCTCTCTCATCCGTTCAATCACTGGAAGAGGGGCGGATAAAAAGACTGACCCATTCGGGCAGCGATACAGCCTCCTATCCGTGCTTGAGCAATGATGGTCAAAGAATGCTTTATGTGCTCGAGAAAAAAAATGGCGAGGAAATCACCAAGGCCGTAAAGATAATGGACATCCAAAACGGAACCGAGGCCGAACTTTTCCGGGACAGACAGCTGAAAGCTCCTGTTCCCTTTCAGGATATCGCTCTTCTGGTGGGCTCGAAACCTCCGGTTTTGAGCGGAAACGGCCAAGTGGCCATCTTCGCGTTGAGCTTAGACCGGCCTGCGAACATCCTGGATCATTATCTTGCTGTTATCGACACAGACGGTACCGATCTCAGGGTCATCTCCTTTCCTATAGAATCACTGCAGGATAAAGATAGTGAATCTCTCGACTTTGAATCGGATGAATGGGAAAGAGTGACCAATTATGCCCTGAGCCGGGACGGAAGCCGAGTCGCCTGTGCGGTGAAAGGACATTCAGGTCCCAGCCGTTACGGCAACGCGAGCGCAGTCATTCTTTTGAATACACTTCGCCCGGAGCCAAGAACCATTCTCGGACCAGTTTTTGAAGGAGAGCAATGGAAATGGCGCTCCCCTCCTCTTCGACCTCTCCTCGGAGGCGGCTGGGCCTTTGGGATGAACGGATCCGGGAGCCTGATCCTGTTCGGTGCCCAATCCACTGAAGACGAGGCCTCCTATGACCTTTACGTGCACGATTGGGAGACCAGCGAAAAAAGAAAGATCACCGATTTCGCTGACCGCTGGTTTAGCCTCGCTGAAATGAGCCAGGAGGGAGATAAAGTTGTTTTTTACTACACAGGGAAGAAAAAGCAGGGAATCGGGACATATGTGATCCGTACGGATGGATCGGGTCTTGAGCAGCTGAAATCCAGGATTGTCTCCAGCATCGAGTTTGCCGATCTATCAGGCAATGGTCGGTACATCCTTTATAAAAATATTTACGATGGTATGATCTTTGATCTTGAAAAGGGTCGAGAATGGAAACTCTTCGATGAAAACACTCAAGGGTATGTCCGTGGATTGGTCCCAATGGACTTCCCGCGCTATCCGGCTTTTTGGGCTCCTCGGTTTATGAGTCGGGATGGAAAAAAGATCCTTCTTGTAGGACCCCCGCTCGGAAAAGAAACACCTGAAATCTATCTGTTGAATACGGAAACCCAACGGCAAAAATAAGATGTCCGCTCCGAAGCACAAAAGACAATTTTGGATCGTTCTCTCGCTTCTGATTCTGTTTATCTTGATCATAGCAGGTGGAGGAATCGGCTATCTCATCCGATACTCTGCGACGAGTGATAAAGTCTGCCGGCAGTGCCATCCAGAACTTATCGATTTGTGGAAAAATTCGAACGGACACCCCGCCGATTCGACGACCTGTTACGAATGCCACTCAGAGGGGATGAAGATTGTCCCTGCCAACTGGAATGTCCTGAAACACGCCAGAGACCAGTTTGTTCCCCCTGAATATCTTGCCGATGATTCCCTCACCTCCCAAAGATGTTTGGAATGTCACCAGGATGTTTTAGAATGGGGGTACCAGATCAAAAAGAAAGTCATACAATTCACCCATCGGATACACTGGCAAGAAGATCTGGAGTGTGTCAACTGTCATCGAACAGCCGGACATGAATACATGTCTGGATCGACAAACAGACCCTCGATCCAGGAATGCCTTGAGTGTCATATCAGAGAATTCCAGGGACCGCCGAAAAACCAGAAATGCTTGAACTGTCACGATGTGATGTTGGCACCAGGGAGAACATGGACGCCAGCCGCTCCGACCGCCAAAATGAAGGAAATTGCAGAAGCCCACACAAACGCAGATAGGGAATGATTCCATATGATTAAAACCTTCGATATTTTCTTCATATTCCTCGGCTTCGGTATCTTTTTCTATGGATTGAGGAGACGCTTTCTCCTGTGGAAAATTGGTCAAAAGGAAGACAGGTCTGAAAATATGAGAGAACGGTTGAAGGCTTTTCTGGTGGAAGGGATTCTTCATCGGAGAATTCTTCAGGATAGATATCCGGGCCTTATTCATCTCTTTATTTTTCTCGGGATCATCATTCCCTTCTTGGTTATCGTTGCTGCACAATTCATGTTTACAGTACCGGGACTCTTTGCCCGGCTTCTTTCCCTCTGCCTGGACCTTCTTGCGCTTCTGGGAATCGCCTTTCTGATTCTTGCTCTCTATAGACGGTACATCACCCGCCCTTCGCGTTTGGACAACCAACCCGAAGATCTCTTTACGCTCATCCTTCTTTTGCTCATCCTCTGCACAGGACTTCTTATGGAAAGTCTTCGACTCTCGATCATCGGAGACGACATCCAGGCTTGGGCTCCTTTGGGCAACATCATAGCTTCGCTCATAAATAGTATGAGCTTAAAACCATCGAACATGAGTTTCCTTGCACATCTCACGTTTCGTATCCACTTTTTTCTCGTCCTGGGATTCATCGCTTATATCCCTTATTCCAAGCTGTTTCACATGGTCAGCTCTTCGCTCAACATGATTTTTCGATCATCCGGACCTAAGGGAGTTCTTACCCATATGGACTTAGAAGACGAAGAGGCTGAAAGCTTCGGGGTATCGAAAATCGAGGAATTCACATGGAGGCAGCTCCTTGATCTGGATGCCTGTACGAGGTGCGGCAGATGCCAAGACCAATGTCCTGCCTTCCTCACTGAAAAGCCCCTTTCACCGAAAACCCTCATTCTCGACTTGAAGAAGCACCTGCACGAGAGAGGACCCAAAGTTCTTCGAGCAGAAATACAGAAATCTTCCCTCGATACGGTCCCTCCCATAGTTGGAAACATCGTCGATGAAGATGTCCTCTGGGCCTGTACGACCTGCCGTAACTGTATGGAGCACTGTCCGGTCTACGTGGAACATGTGGATAAAATTATCGACCTGAGAAGGTATCAGGTCTTGATGGAAAGCAAATTTCCAGAGGAACTTATGGAGGCTTTCAGAGGCCTTGAAAAAAATTCGAATCCTTGGGGGCTGAGCTATGAAGCCCGTTCGGATTGGATCGAAGAACTGAATGTCCCTGTCATGTCCGAAATATCTGGAGAGAATGTTCAGTATCTCTTCTTTGTCGGATGCATCCGTTCTTACGATGACCGGAACAAAAAGGTCGCCACAGCCATGGCAAGAATCTTGAACCATCTGGGAATAGAATTCTCTATCCTGGGGATGGAAGAGGGGTGTTGTGGAGACCCGGCAAGACGGGTTGGCAATGAATACCTTTACCAAATCCTCGCTCAAACCAATATCGAAACGTTCAACCGCTACAAAATCAAAAGGATCTTGACGACATGTCCCCATTGCTATAATACGCTGAAGAATGAATATGCCCAACTGGGCTATCATGCAGAAGTCATCCATCACGCTGAATTTCTTCAGGGCCAAATCCAGGCTGGTCATCTGAAACTTGGACAGGAACTGGCAGAAAAGCTGACCTTTCATGATCCGTGTTATCTCGGACGCTACAGCGAAATATACGATCCCCCAAGAAATGTGCTCGAAGCCATCCCCTCACTCGAAGTCAGAGAAATGAAACGGTCCAGGAATAAATCCTTTTGCTGCGGAGCAGGAGGAGGCTGGATGTGGATGGACGAAAAGATAGGCAAAAGAGTCAATATCCAGCGTCTCGAGGATGCTCTCGCCACAGAAGCCGATTGGATTGCCACTGCCTGTCCTTTCTGTGTGACCATGTTCGATGATGCCATCAAAAGCAAAGACCTGGAGGAGCGGGTGAAGATTTGGGACATCGCAGAGTTAGTGGAACAGAGCCTCGCCTTAAAAAAATGATGGGACCGGCAGTCTTTATGAATACTTCAGGAAAGGATCTTTTTGAATGCTTCTATAGCCCTATCAATGTCCCCATCATCCACGTCCTTATGGGTAACAAACCGTACACCCCCTGTGGTTGCCAGCGCCAATATTTTATGTTCTCGTAGTTTTGCTAAAAATTCTGGGATAGAGAGCCGTGGATGATCGAATCCAAAAATCATGATATTCGTCTGAATCCATTCGGGTTTGAGCTCGATTCCGGGCAGCTCAGCGATGGACAGGGCCAGCTTTTTTGCCCTCTCATGGTCTTCCTTCAGCCTCTCCACCATCTCTGACAGCGCGACGATTCCTGCTGCTGCCAGAACTCCCACCTGCCTCATTCCTCCACCTAAAGCCTTTCTGACTCGCCGTGCGTATTCGATGAACTCCTTAGGACCGACCAACAGTGATCCCACAGGAGCTGAAAGTCCTTTGGACAGACAGAACATGAGGGAATTTCCAATTTTTGCAAATTCGTTGACCGGAATTCCCGAGGCATGGCTGGCATTGAAAATGCGCGCACCATCAAAATGAATTTTCAGCTCGTGGCGGTCCGCAATCTCCCTGATGGCTTTAAGATTTTCCATAGGAACGACGGCTCCACTCCAATTGTTATGTGTATTCTCCACGCAGATGAGTGAAGTGCGAGGGATGTGAACAGAAGGCTTGCGGACATTTCGTTCGACTTCCTCAGGATCCATAGCTCCTCGGACAGAAGGAAGGGGACGAGGAGTCACTCTGGCAATAAAAGTCATATGTGTGGATTCCATGTTATACAGATGTGCCCGGGATTCCACGATGACTTCTTCGAGTTCCTTTGTCCAGACTTTGATGGAGACAGAATTCCCCATCGTGCCTGAAGGAACAAAAAGACCAGCTTCTTTTCCCATGATTTTTGCGGCCATATCTTCGAGCTTTTGGACAGTGGGATCATCCCCCAGCACATCATCCCCCACCACGGCTTCAGCCATTGCTTTTCTCATTCTTTCTGTCGGCCGGGTGACCGTATCACTCCTGAAATCCGAGTACTCCGTCATCTGTTCTGATTTCAACGCGGACCTCCTTTCCTCAGAGCCTTCTTATTATAGATCAATCATTTGAGCCCAGCAAATCCAATTCTTCTATGGGAAGTATCTTATATGATAAATGCGGCTTTTGAGGATTGCTGAAGCGACTATCGAAGAATCAGACCCAACCTAATCCGGGCATTCCGGGTGTCGAGCAAAACCATTCCCAAAAGCTGATAGAAAGTCTTTTGGTTTGACAGCAATCAAGATGCTTCGCCGTCTCCGTCGATTCTCCCGGACATGTACTCAAGCAAAAGCCAGAGAATCTGAGGAGGATTACTTCTGGAATAAAAACATTAAGGCCTTCATTCTCTTCCCTGTTGGTAACTATTTTGCTGTTTACTTGGTTATAATTCTGTGGTATAGATATTCTTACACTATGTTGAAAAAGTCGACGAATGCCCACGAAAAAACTTTTTAGCTTCGCTCTTTACGCACTGCTCTTCCTCAATATCTTCCTCCTCAGTGCCATACTCTCTTTTCAAATCACCCTAAAAGGGGAAATGGTTACTCTCCCTGACCTTGTGGGTAAAACACTGGATGAAGCGAAACTATCGCTGGAACAAAAGAAAATCCAGCTTATCCACAGTGGTGTTCAGCTTCATGAACATTATGAAAGGGGAAAAATCATCTTCCAAGACCCCCCTGCAGACAGCAAAGTCAAACTCAATTCGGATGTCAAGGTCGTTCTGAGTGCAGGTAAAGAAAAAGCCATCGTCCCGGACATGGTAGGGAAAAATCTTCAAAACATTAATCCGATTTTGAATGAATCCGGACTGCGAAAAGGCAAGATTTCCCATGTGCATACCTCCAAGTATGCCGCGGGAAAAATAATCGGACAATCTCCTATCCCCCTCCAAGAAGTAGGAAGAGGGGCCCAGATCAGCTTCCTGGTCAGTCAAGGGCAGCACGAGGTCAGATATCTGATGCCTGATTTGATCGGGAAAAAGGCAGCAGGCGTCATCGCTCAATTAAAATCCATGGAATTCAACGTCGGCAACATACGCTATCGGTATTATCGAGGACTCGATTCAGGGATAATCATCAATCAGTCCCCTCCTCCCGGTTCCAAGATTCAGAAAAGAAATCGCATCACACTTGAGGTCAGTAAATAATGACGCCCCTGAATTTCCTCGTTACCGGAGCAGCTGGATTCATCGGTTCTCATCTCTGTAACAGGCTCCTCCAAAATGGCGCACGTGTATATGGAGTAGATTCCTTTACGGATTTTTATCCCAAATGGATAAAGGACTTGAATCTTCGTCCTCTCCTCGCTCAGAGCGAATTCGAATTTATTCCCGAAGATATTCTTCAATTGGACCTTAAAAAGATGCTGGAAAGGACCGATATCGTATTTCATCTGGCCGCACAACCCGGAGTCAGAGCAAGCTGGGGAGAGAATTTTTCAATTTATACGAGAAACAACATCGAAGCCACTCAGAAACTCCTCGAAGCCGCAAAATCCGTGTCGATACAGAGATTCATCTATGGCTCTTCTTCTTCCGTTTACGGATTATGCCCCCAACTCCCGATGGAGGAATCGAGTTCACTGAAACCCTTTTCTCCGTATGGTGTTACCAAGCTGGCGGCAGAGAATCTCTGTTTTCTGTATTATAAAAATTTCGGAGTTCCATGCATATCACTGAGATTCTTCACCGTGTACGGGCCCGGTCAGCGTCCGGATATGGCCTTTCACAAGTTCTTTAAATCCATAGCTCAAGGCAAGGAAATAACCATCTATGGAGACGGCCAGCAAACAAGAGATTTTACCTATATCGATGACATTATCGATGCCATTTTATCGTCTATTGAAAGTGGAAACACAGGTGACGCTTATAATGTGGGAGGTGGAACACGAAGAAAATTGGCGGATCTCATTCCAATTTTTGAAAAGATTTGCCAAAAGAAGATTCACATAAAATATCAAGAGGGCCAAAAAGGGGATGTGCTCCATACTTTTGCCGATATCACTAAGGCCAAGAGAGATTTAAACTACACTCCCCGGACTTCTCTCGAAGATGGATTGGGAGAAGAATGGGAATGGATTCAATCCCTAACAAAGGATAGATGGAAGTAAAGGAAAAAATGAAAAAACAAATATTTTTTCTTGGACTCCTGCTCATGGTCCTGATTTTGAATCCCGTGTGCAAAAAACAGCAGCTAGAAATCGATCCCGAAATCGCTTCCTCTGATGAAGCGCTATTCAAGATGGGCGAACAATTCATCAAAAAAGATCCGGAAAAGGCCCGTCTCTATCTCAGGCAGGTGATCGATTCTTTCCCCAAAAGCTTTTATGCGCAGCGGGCAAAACTGGCCATAGCAGATTCCTATTTTCACCAGGGCGATGAAGGCAGCATGATCCTTGCCGCTTCAGAATACCGGGAATTCATTTCGCTTTTTCCCTTGAGTCCTTCTGCTCCCTACGCACAGTATCAGATCGCCATGACTTTTTTTGAAAAATCCCTGAAGCCCGGCAGGGATCAGACAAAAACCGAACAAGCTCTTGCAGAATTTAGGCAAGTCGTCAATAAGTATCCTCTGAGTGAGGAAGCCACTATGGCTCGAGAGAAAATCAAGGTATGCGAGCAGCGGTTGGCCGAGCACAGCTTGGGGATAGCGAAGCTCTATTACAAAAGGAGAGCATATAGAGCGACAATCGACAGGCTGAAGGAGATCTTATCGAAGTACCCATCATTCTCGAAACTGGATGAGGTCTTCTTTTTTCTGGGAGATTCTTATTATCGATCAAATCAGACCGAGGAGAGTGTTCCCTTTTTCACAAAATTGATATCCGACTATCCCCAAAGCGATTTCGCTGAAAAGGCTCAGGAAAGGATGGAGGAAATCGAAAAGAAAAATTTCCTTAAGTAAGTTGCATGGAGGAATGAATGAAAAAAATTACCGGCTGTTTGATAGCCGCTTTGGTTGTTCTCACTCTGCCCCAATTCTCTTTTTCCCAGTCCCAGGACGAGTCAAAACAAAGGATCAAGCCTGGCATCCATTTTGAGTATTTCACACGAAAGATCACCTGGGATAACAAGGCATACACCTCTGATATGAAATCCGCTGTCATCGCTTTGAACACAGAGTTCGAAATGGACTGGGGACTCTCATTCAATGCTCTCATTGGGTATACCTTTACCAACTTCGATTCCCTTGTATTCAGGCAGTTGCCTTTTTCCGTAGAGCTGGATGTAGGCAGCACCGGAGGATATCTGTTAGGAGCAGAATTGAAAAAAACTCTTTTCGATTACAGCGATTTCGAAATGGAAGCTTTCGGACAGATCGTCCATAACATCGGCAGCGAAAATGATTGGGAAATTTCTGGGCTTGCTGTTCAAGGGACGGTCACCGGAAAGCCGACCTGGACCAGAGTATCTATCGGACCTATTTTTAAGTACACAGCTCTGGAGCGTATCTTGCCCTATTTCGGCGTATGCTATAATGGGCTGTGGGGAACGTACAAAATGGATCAAACCATTCAGACTCTACAAGGAGAGGAAGAAAAAAAAATCGATGGAAAAGGCATATTCGAAGGTAAACTAGGGAGCATTTTCGAGATTGGAACTCGGATGATGTTTAAAGGCGAAATCAGCATCATCCCCTATGACGGGGGGATAAATCTGGGATTTTTAGCGGTCACGAGCTTTTCATTCTAGTGGAGGAAGCAATGAAGAAGCACAGTAAACTCTTTCTACTCTCTATCGTACTGGCCTTTCTTTTTTCGGTAAACTTCGATTGGCCCCGCATCTTTAGGCCAGAAAAAAACAGGACTCGAAAACCGAGGATACAGCTCCAATCCATGAATCAGGGACAGCTTTTTCGCTCGAAGACCCAGCGCTATGTTCCCGGCGAAGTTCTGGTCAAATTCAAACCTTCCCTGTCCAGAACTTCCATCGAAATATTCACACAAGCCTATCAAGTAGATACCATAGAAAAAATCCAAAAATATGGGGTCTATAAACTCATGGTCCCTGAATATCTGAGTGTGGAAGAAACGATTCGGGTGATGGAGAAAAATCCCGATGTGGAATACGTCCATCCAAACTATATCGTTTATGTCACCGCTGTTCCAAAGCCCAACGATACATTCTTCGAATACCAATATGCATTGTTCAATGAAGGCCAGGATATCGGGATCCCGGGAAGCCCTCACGGCAAGAATAGAGCGGATATCAAAGCGCTGGAGGCATGGGTTGAAACGACAGGAAGTGCAGAAGTCATCATCGCTGTTATCGATACCGGAATAGACTTCGATCATCCCGATCTTATAGATAAGATCGCCCAAAATGGATACGATTTTGTCAACGACGATACGGATCCCACAGATGATAACGGTCATGGCACTTTTGTGGCGGGTGTCGCCGCTGCAAAAACCAACAACGGGGAAGGAATCGCAGGGGTGGCATGGGACTGCAAAATATTACCGATAAAAGCCATAGGCGAAGATGGAACAGGAGAATACTTCGATCTCGTCGATGCCATCGACTATGCGCTCCAGAATGGTGCTGACGTGATCAACATGAGCCTGGGATTTGCCTTGAACGAAGGTGAAATCGCCCCCGAACTCGAATCAGCACTCCAGATCGCCCATAGCGAGGGGATAGTTACAGTTGCATCTGCAGGAAATGAAGGAAATCCCGTACTTTATCCCGCTGCTTACGATGACTACTGTCTTGCCGTGGCAGCCACCGATTATAACGATACGAGACCTTCCTGGTCCAACTTCGGTCCAGAAGTGGATGTGGCAGCTCCAGGAGTTCGAATCGCGAGTTGTGTTCCCCTGTGGTACTGGGGAGAGGGCTCTCTTCCTTATGGATTTCTGGGGGGCACCTCCACTTCTGTTCCCCATGTAGTTGGAGTGGTGGCTTTGATCAAAAGCCTCAAGCCTTGGCTGAGCGCCGATGACATGATGGATATCATCCGATTCTCTGCCGATGATATTAACACCAGCGAGTATCCGGGGAAGGATGAGTTCATCGGCTACGGCAGGATCAATATGGAAAAAGCCTTGGTTCCTTTTATCATTACCAAATAAAAGAAACAGGCAATTATATATATCTTCCATGATCAAATCCTTTCACATAAAAAATCTCGCCACCATCGAAGATATCGAAATAGGCTTCGAAGAAGGATTCTCTATCCTCACTGGAGAGACTGGCGCAGGAAAGTCTATCATTATCGACGGCATCAGATTGGTGCTGGGGGAGAAAGGTTCATCAGACCTGGTCCGGACAGGGAAAAGAGAGACTTCTATCGAAGCGGTCTTTCAGTTCTCACGGGGCGAGATAGAGCTGAAAGACTTTCCATCCGATCATGATGATGAGGTTTTTATCTCCAGAACCATATCTGCAACAGGGACAGGAAGAGGCCATATCAATGGTGTTCTCGTTCCATTAAAAAAAATCAAGTCACTCAAAGACAATCTCGTCGATATCTATGGACAAAACGATCATGTTTTTCTTCGTCATATTGAATATCAACTGGATTACCTCGATTATTATGCAGATGCGGTTTTTCTAAGGGAGAAAGTTTCAGAGGCTGCACATGAGCTCAGACGGCTGATCCGTGAAAAAAAAGGACTCGAAGCCAGGCTCAGAGAACGGGAGCAGCGTCTCGATTTTTTGAACTTCCAGATCAATGAAATCGAAAAGGCAAAACTTCGACCCGAAGAAGAAGAAGAACTTCGCAGAGAAAGAGATATTTTGAAAAATGCTGAAACAATCAGCCTTCTTATAGAGAGATGTTTATCCCTCACTTATGAGCAGGAAACGTCCATCTCATCTCTGGTGTCCAAACTCCAGAATGTGGTCCGTGAACTCTCGACCTATGACCAATCCTTTCGATCGGTAGAAGAAGCCATCGGCCAGTTCGCGATCACCATCGGAGATTTTTCAGACTCCCTGCTGAAATTCAAAGAAAGACATGAAGCCTCCCCGGACAAGCTGGAAAAGCTCGAAGAGCGCTTGAGCCTGATTGAAAGCTTAAAAAGAAAATTTGGACATTCGATTCTCGAAATACTCCGGTATATGGATCGAGCGAAAAAAGAAGTCCAGGAATTGAGCGTCAGCCATGAAAGATTATCTGAATTGGACATAAATATCGAAAACACATTCAAGCAATACAAATCCTTGTGTCAGGATCTTGCGGAGAAAAGAAAAAACTCCGCCCGGCAACTGGAAAAAACGGTAGAGAAAGAGATCGGCAACCTGGGAATGAAAAGAGCCAAATTCAAGATCGTCCTGGATTCCTTTCCCTTAGAAAGAGAACACATCGAAAAAATCAGGGACAGAGGGACAGAGGAGGTCGAATTTCTCATCAGCCCTAATCCTGGAGAAGAACTGAAGCCCCTGCGCAGGATCGCTTCAGGAGGAGAACTCTCCCGCATTATGCTCGCCTTGAAATCCATCGGCAAAGAGACAGAAGCACTTAAAACCCTGATATTCGATGAGATCGACTCTGGGATAGGAGGAAAGACCGCAGAATTCGTCGCCCAGAAACTCCGGGATCTGGCGAGACAACATCAAGTAGTTTGTATCACCCATCTTCCTCAGATCGCCTCTTTTGCAGCTCACCATTACAGAATCGAAAAAAAAGTCGTAAAGAACCGGACGTTTACCAGGGTGAAAAAACTTTCTTTCGAAGAACGCGTCGAAGAGATCGCCCGACTTCTCACCGGCACTCGTATAACCGAAACCGCCTTGAAAAACGCGAGAGAAATGCTCGATCACAGCCGTGAATAATTTGAGTTCGTTGTGCGGAAATGAATGAATATCCACGCATGATGTACCAAATCCATGAGATGGGAGAAATGAAATGGACAGAGTCCAACTCGCCCGTTCATCCTTCGAAGAGGGATTCAGCTGTTCCCAGGCCGTGCTTTCCGCTTTTTCGGATCGATTTGGTCTCGATAAGAGAACATCCCTGAGGATATCTCAGCCTTTTGGGGGAGGGATTGCACACAGAGGAGAAACTTGCGGCGCTGTATCTGGGGCTTTTATGGTCATAGGGCTCCGATTTGGACGAACCGAGGCGGAAGATATCCAGGCAAGAGAGAGAACCTACCAAGCTGTCAGAGAGTTTATCCAAAGATTTGAAAAATCCCAGGGCAGCATCATCTGCAGGGAGCTCTTGGGTGTGGACTTAAGCTCTGAAGAAGGATTGAAGCTCGCTGAGGAGGAGAGGCTGTTTGAGACACTCTGTCCCAAATTTGTCCAAAATGCGGTTGAAATTCTGCAGAAGCTTATCTGATCCTTCCCAAAAAGCATCTTAAAACCTTTTATATTTTATATCATCAGGCAAGCTGATTTCCTGTCAATACGGTTCTGAAAATGTCTACACTTTCTAACCGGATGGAAAATTCCCGAGAGTTATATTATGCTGTATGATGTTAGATGAAAATGAGAGAAAAGAAACCGACCCTAAAATATTTTATCCATACCTTCGGTTGTCAGATGAATGTAAACGATTCTGAGCGCCTGGCCGGACAACTTGCCATGTCTGGCCTGGAACCCGCTCATTCCCCTGAAGAAAGCGATCTTATCATTGTGAACACCTGTGCTGTAAGGGAAAAATCGGAAGAAAAGCTGTACTCCCTGTTGGGACGATTCGAATCCATAAAGAAGAAAAAGAATATCCTCATCGGTGTGGTGGGCTGTGTGGCACAGCTTCACAAATCTGAATTATGGGAGAAAAAACCTTTCATCGACTTTATCATCGGGCCGGATAATTACTGGCAGATTCCACATCTCCTTCCTTTTAAGCGGGGAGAGAAGGTCGCACTCACTCAAAGGAGTGAGCAGTATCACGAGATTCCCTCCCATCAAATCGAAAGAGAAGACCGCAGGAGTGCTTACATCACGGTCATGGAGGGATGTAACAATTTCTGCGCTTATTGTATTGTTCCCTTTACCCGGGGAAGAGAAAAATACAGGGCTCTATCGAGCGTGCTTGAGGAAGCAAAAAATCTCGCCGCCAGGGGATATAAGGAAATACAGCTCCTCGGGCAGAATGTCAATTCCTACCAGGACCCGGTTACCGGAAGTCTTTTCTCAGATTTGTTGAAAGAGGTCAACCGATTGGACGGGATCGAATGGATACGCTTTATCACCTCTCATCCCAAAGACTTCACCGAAAAAATCGCAGCGACTATGAAAGAGGCCCATAAGGTTTGCCATCAACTCCACCTTCCTATTCAATCAGGTTCCACGTCCGTCCTTCAGAGAATGAAAAGAGGGTACACTCGGCAGGACTATCTAGAGATAGTCGCAGTTCTGCGTGACTTGATGCCTGATATAAGCTTAAGCACCGACATAATAGTTGGATTTCCAGGCGAAACACAAAAGGAATTCGAGGAGACGCTAAGCCTTCTCGAGACCGTCCGATTCACCAACATTTTCTCCTTCCGCTACTCCCCTCGACCTTTTACATCCGCATCTAAAATGCAGGACAGCATCCCTTTGGAAGTGAAAAAAAATCGACTCCTTCAAGTCCAGGCTCTTCAAAAAAAGATTCAACTCGAGATGAACCGTGCCTGCATTGGCCAAACATACAAGGTATTGTGTACAGGAAGAAGCAAAAAGGATCCTCTTGTCTATTCAGGACGAAACCAAGCCTATCAAGTGGTCAACTTCAAGGCTGAGGGAGAAGTCATCCCTGAGTTTCTCCAGGTTCGCATCACTTCGTGTGGTCCATACAGCCTTTTCGGCACCGCCAGCTGAACATTCTCTTGCAGATGATCCTCTTCCATTTTGCCTGGATTAGTTCTAATTGCCGCACTTTTCTTCTGAGGAGAATCGATACCTGGAGTTTTTCGCAATTGAAATTTCAGAGAAAGTGTGCTATACATCGGAAACCAATTTCTTATTGAGGAAGGCCATAAATGACGCTACTAAACCTCATTCCCTATTCATTCATCGTGGGAATACTGGGACTCCTGTTTGCACTGGTCCTATATTTTTTGATAAAGAAATATCCAAAAGGGACCCAGGCGATGGTGGAAATTTCTGAAGCTGTGCATTCTGGTGCTATGGTCTTTCTGAGGCGTGAGTACAGCTATATTTTTATTTTTGTTGGGATTATGTTTCTTGTTCTTTGGAGGCTTTTTTCCATTTATACCAGTCTGGCCTTCCTTACCGGGGCCTGCTGCTCCATGCTGGCTGGATATATCGGACTCAAAGGTTCAACCCGTTCAGCCGTTCGTGCGACCCAAGGAGCTGTTGAGGGCGGAACCCCGAGAGCTTTGACCATTGCCTTCCAGGGGGGCGCTGTAATGGGAATCTCTGTCGCTGCGCTCGGAGTGGCAGGAATTGGTCTGTTCTATTTGTTCACAAAAAACACGGAGATCATCAACGGCTTTGCCATGGGAGCAAGTTCTGTAGCCCTTTTCGCGCGTGTAGGAGGAGGCATTTACACCAAAAGTGCCGATGTTGGGGCAGACCTGGTAGGAAAAGTCGAAGCGAAAATCCCGGAGGATGATCCTCGAAATCCCGGCGTCATAGCAGATAATGTCGGTGACAATGTGGGGGACACCGCGGGCATGGGTGCCGATCTGTTTGAATCCTACGTAGGCTCTGTGATCGCTTCCATAGCCATCGGAACGACTTTGACAGCCAGCTTAAGCCATATGGCTCTTCCTCTGCTGTTGATTGTCATAGGGCTGGTAAGCTCTATCATCGGAGTTTTTTCCATAAACGTGCTCAAAAACATCAGCCCTCAATCGGCTCTAAGAAATTCTTACTACATCAGCGGGTTGATATTCATCGTGGGGTCATTTTTTTCTATCCGGCTTCTGATGGGCACAGTGTACGGCCATTTAAATATTTTTTGGGCTGTTCTGATCGGAATGGCCTCCGGGATTCTCATCGGTCTCGAGAGTGAATACTTCACTTCGGGACCTCCCATAAAGACCATCGCCAAAACAGCCCAAACCGGGAGCGCGCCTACCATCATCACAGGCTTGGCTGTCGGTTTCCAGAGCACGATCCTTCCCCTTTTAACCATTGCAGCTGCAATTTTTATCTCATTCAAACTGTACAGTCTCTATGGAATAGCCATATCTGCCGTAGGGATGCTGGCTACTATCGGTATCGTCATGTCTACAGATTCCTATGGTCCGATTGCCGATAATGCAGGAGGAATCGCAGAGATGACCAACGCAGGTCCAGAAATCAGGAAAATCACTGACAAACTCGATTCTCTTGGAAACACCACAGCCGCTATAGGCAAAGGATTTGCTATAGGATCGGCGGCACTCACGGCTCTTGCACTTTTTTCTGCCTATCAAGAGACTGTAAATAAATATTTGAAAGAAGCAGGAGGAGAGCTGCTCAACATCAGCCTCACGGATGTGGGAACGGTCGTCGGCCTTATGATCGGTGCACTCATGCCGTTCATCATTGCTTCATTGACCATGCAAGCTGTAGGGAGGACGGGAAACAAAATGGTGGTCGAAATACGCAGACAATTCAGTGAAATCAAAGGATTGATGGAAGGAAAGGCAAAACCAGACTCTGATCGCTGTATCGATATTGTAACCCGGGGCGCGCTCAAAGAAATGGCTTTGCCCGGATTGCTGGCGGTTATAGCTCCCCTGTTGATCGGATTTCTTATGGGGCCAGAAGTCCTCGGCGGATTTCTTGCCGGAGCAACAGCCAGCGGCGTTCTTCTCGGCATATTTATGGCCAACGCTGGGGCCGCATGGGATAATGCAAAAAAATGGATCGAGGAAGGCAATTTAGGAGGGAAAGGGACCGAGGTCCACGGAGCCGCCGTTGTCGGAGATACGGTTGGAGATCCATTGAAAGATACTGCCGGTCCCTCTATGAATATTCTCATCAAATTGATGGCTGTGGTGAGCCTGGTCTTTGCCCCTTTGATCATGTGAATTTGATATTCTTATACAAATCCGATATAATTCTCCACTCCTTATAATCCGGTTACAATAATTCCGAGGCAGACGAGGATGAAGGTAAACGTATGGAATACAATTCTACAGTTGAGCAAGGAAAGACGTGTGGATCCAGCCGTAATAGTCAGTGCTATCAAAGAATCTCTGAAAGTTGCATCAACCCAATATTTCTCTCATAATGAAGACATTCAAATAGACTTCGAACCCGAGAAAGGAATTTTAAGAGTGTATGCTGTCAAAAAGATCACAAAGCAGCCCGAACATAAGGCTCACGAGATTTCTCTGGAAGAAGCGCGAAAAATCGACCCCCAAAAAAAAATCGGAGAAGAAATCGAACTGGAACTTCCTTCAGATACTCTCGGCCGAATCGCAGCTCAGGCAGCCAAGCAGGTCATTTTTCAGAAAGTCAGAGATGCCGAACAGGAAAAAATCTATAACACGTTTGCCCCTCGAACTGGCGAAATCATAACAGGTGTTTTGAGGAGATTCGAATCGAACAAGAACATGATCGTCGAGGTGAACAAAATCGATGTTCTGTTTCCATGCCGGGAGAAGCTTCCCAATGAAGAATTCAGGAGAGGAGATCGGATAAAGGCAGTCATTCTAAATGTTCTTAAAGAAAACAAAGGCCCTCAAGTGATCATATCCAGAGCCCATCCCAATTATTTGGAAAAGCTCTTAGAGATAGAAATCCCCGAGATCGCCAACGGGAATATTGAAATAAGAGATATCGTCAGACAGCCTGGGGAGAGATCCAAGGTCGCAGTGCACACCAAAGAAGAAGATATTGATCCGATCGGAGCCTGCATCGGAATAAGAGGAAACAGAATCCTGGCTATCAGTAAAGAACTGAACGGCGAAAAAATCGATATCGTCGAATGGTCGAGCAATCCTCTGGAATATGCGCGAGCCGCACTGAGCCCTGCAAAGATCGATAGAGTGATCATTCTGAATAAACAAGAGAAAAAATTACAAGCGATCGTTCCCAAAGATCAGCTTTCTCTTGCCATAGGTAAGAAAGGAATGAATGTCAGGCTTGCGTCCAAACTCGTAGGCTGGAAAATAGAAATCAAATAGGTAAACAATGAACACCAAAAAAATGGAAAAAACACCGTCCGCACCAAAATCGAAAAAATCCGGCAAAACACTCCGGCTTATCGAAAATACCACCATAAAGGAGCTTTCTGAGAAATCAGGAATAAATTCGAAAGACATCATCGAGCAATTAACCCGAAGCGGGTTCAATCTCGCGGCTAATGATATCGTTAATGAAACTGTTGCCAAATTCATATCGGAGCATTTTGACTTGGATATCAAGATTCAATCCTACGAGGAAGAAGCTAGAGAGCGGGCAGAAAGCCAAGCAGGGAATGTGGAGATTCGGCCGCCTGTAGTAACCATAATGGGCCACGTTGACCATGGGAAAACGACCCTGCTGGATGCATTGAGAGAATCGAATATCATAAGCAGAGAACATGGAGGCATTACCCAGCATATCGGCGCCTACAGCCTCTCCTACAACAACAAAACCATAACTTTTGTTGACACTCCAGGCCATGAGGCCTTCACCCGGCTGAGAGCTAGAGGAGCGAATCTCACCGATATTGTTATCCTCGTAGTGGCAGCAGACGATGGCGTCATGCCTCAGACCAAAGAAGCCATCAGTCATGCCAAAGCTTCCGGGGTGCCTATTCTCGTCGCCATCAATAAGATAGATAAAAAGAATGCCGACGTCGAAAAAACGAAACAACAGCTCTCCAAAGAAGGACTTCTCGTGGAAGACTGGGGAGGAGACATCGTGAGCGTGGAAATATCCGCAAAGGAAAAGAAGAATCTGAATGAGCTTTTAGAAATGCTCCTTCTCCTCAGCGAAATGATCGAACTTAAGGCCAACCCTAAAGTTGAGGCACAGGGAATTGTATTAGAAGCTCGGCTAGACGCTAAAAAGGGCCCGACAGCCACGGTAATCATTCAACAAGGGACTCTTAAACGGGGAGAGTTCTTCATATCAGGAACAACTTACGGAAAGGCAAGAGCCCTCTTCGACGAAAACGGGAAGTTCCTGAAGAGCGCGGGACCTTCGGTTCCTGTGGAAGTCCTCGGATTCTCCGACGTGCCTGCTGCAGGGGACCTCTTTCAAGTCACTCCTGACCTAGAAACGGCAAAAAAAATATCACAGTTCAGGCTCTCTCAGGCCGAAAAAGAAGAGCGCCCTGAGCCCGAACATCTCACCCTCGATCAGCTTTTCAAGCAGATAGAAGAAGGAGAGGTCAAAGAACTCGCCTTGATCATAAAAGCCGATGTTCAAGGCTCCGTAGAAGTGCTCACAGATATTCTGCCCACTCTGAGTACAAAGGATGTGAAAATCAAGATCATTCATTCAGCTACGGGAAACATCTCCGAGAGAGATGTTCTGCTGGCTTCGGCATCCAACGCTATCATCGTCGGCTATAATACAAAAGTCTCCCAGAAAGCCCTTGATTTGGCCAAAGAAGAAAAGGTGGAAGTAAGAAGTTACAATGTCATTTATCAGCTGACAAAAGATATCAAAGACGCATTGGTGGGCTTGCTCGAGCCGGTTAGAAAGGAAATCTTTTTGGGAAGAGCTGAAATCAGAAGGGTGTTCCGGGTTCCTAAAGTAGGTCCTATAGCAGGCTGTCTTGTAACCGATGGTAAAATCACCCGCAATGCCGAAATCAGAGTCATCAGAAATGATGAAGTGATTCATCAAGGAAAAATCGCCTCGCTCAAACATCTCAAAGAGAATGTGGCCGAAATAAAAAAGGGCTATGAGTGCGGCATCGGACTTGAAAAATTCAAGGATATCCAAGAAGGAGATATCCTTGAAGCTTTTTCAATGGAACTGGTCGAACAGGGATGAATTTGAGCTTTAAATGATCCGATGATCATCGGACTTTTGACTTTGGAAATATACCTTCCCTATTCCCATTCTTTAAAGGAAAAACGAAAAACTCTGAACATGCTGAGAGACAGGTTGAAGAAAAAACACAACATCGCTTTTGCCGAATTGGATTACCAGAATAAATGGCAAAGATCCATAATTGGTTTGGTCACTCTGAACACCCAAAAACAGATAATAGAAAAGGCGTTTCAAAAAATCATTCAAGAAGCCGAAGAAAATATCGAGGGAGAAATTCTCCAAAAAGAAATCTTTTTCATTTGAGATCTATCTCGGAAGCGAGATATTTAAGGGCATCGTCCGATATGGAAGAGAGCAGAAGACAAAAAAGGGTCTCCAATTTGATCAAAGAGGAATTGAGCCGCCTTTTCATCCGATTTTTTCAAGACTCTACATCCGGCCTTATCACCGTTACACGAGTATCGATGAGCGCAGATTTAAAAACTGCGTATGTCGATCTGAGTATTCTTGGCTCAACCTCGAGAGAAGAGATACTGGATATTATCAACAAAAGAAAAAGTTATTTACGGAAAATGATTGCCTCTAAAATAAAATTAAAGTATAATCCCATGCTTATTTTTTCTCTTGATGAAAGCTTCGAGTACGAAAAAAGAATCGAAGACATCCTGAAAAAAATTGAAAAAAAATGAACAAGGATCCCGTTGAGCTCATAAGCGAAAAAATCCTCGAAAGTCAAACTATTGCTATCACTTCACACCTCAGGCCAGATGGGGATTCTATCTGTACCAGCCTTGCTCTCTACTTCATGGGCAAATCGTTGGGAAAGGACTTCTCTATCATCAACAAAGACAACACGCCTTTTCCTTTTAATCATTATCCTGATATAGACAAAATTCAAATCGGACAGATTCCGCCAAAAAAATATGATGGGGTCATCCTTCTTGAATGCGCGAATGTTACCCGTTCCGGTCAACGCCACATCGAAGATTGTTTCAAAATCAACATCGATCATCACTACTCCAACGATTATTATGCAGATATCAATTGGGTCGATCCCAAGGCATCTGCAGTGGCTGAGATGGCCTATAAACTAGGCAGGCGCCTCGGCATTCGGTTTTCAAATCGAATCGCCAATCACCTGTACTGCGGAATTGTATCCGATACAGGCTCGTTTCAGTTCTCAAATACGAATGCAGAAGCTTTTAGAGTGTGCTATGAATTGGTGAATCTTGGAGCAAGCCCGATACAGGTTTCTGAGATGCTCTTCAACAACAATCCATCCGAAAGAATCAAACTTCTCGGACTCGTTCTCTCCACTCTGCAAATAAATGAAACTGGCGAAATCGCTGTCATTACCATGTTCAAAGAATACCTGGACTCATTGAATCTCAGAGAAATCGACACGGAAGACATAACGACCCATACTCGATCCATCAAGGGCGTAAAAATGGTTTTATTCTTCAAAGAAATCGCCAAAGACACCTTCAGAGTCAGTCTTCGCTCCAAAGGCGCTGCCAATGCTGCTGTGATAGCCGAACAATTTGGAGGGGGAGGCCATCGCCATGCTGCCGGATTCACCGTTTCAGGGAAGCACAAATCATTGATCGAAGAAATCCCAGAAAAAGTACAAAAGTTGCTGCAGGCCGCAGAAAAAACCTCCCCATCAGATTCGAACCAGTGCTGAAGGCTCGCCATGGACGGCCTTCTACTTGTCCACAAACCTAAAAACATCACTTCCCATGACGTTGTCTCTCGGGTAAGAAAAATCCTAAAAATAAAAAAGGCAGGGCATTTTGGCACTCTCGACCCCTTAGCTACAGGTCTTATTCTTATTGCTGTGGGCAAAGCTACCAGATTTTTTCGGTTTTTCCTCCATATGGAAAAACTATACGAGGGGAAAATAAGGCTGGGTTGGTCTACGGACACCTACGACTCATACGGTCACCCTTCTTCAGAGGAATCTAGGGACTATCCGGAGCGTAAGACTGTGGTCGAGTGCATGAGAGAGTTTGAAGGAGAAATAGACCAAATCTCTCCTCCTTTTTCAGCGAAGAAACACAAAGGAAAGCCCCTTTATGAACTCGCACGACAAAGAAAAGATCTCGAGTTGAAAACAAGCCGTGTAACCGTCTATTTTTTCCGGCTGAAGGAATACGATCCACCCATTATTGACTTTGTATCAAAATGTAGTTCTGGAACGTACATCCGTTCTCTGGCCCACGAGTTGGGACAAAGGCTCGGCTGCGGAGCACATCTCTTCCAGTTGACACGCACAAAAATTGGGGATTTCAGCTTAGAGGATTCCTGTACGCTTGATGAAATAGAGAGCCTCGTCTGTCATGGTAAAACCAAAAAAATGATTCTTCCCTTAGAGAGCCTGCTTCCAGAATTACCCAGCGTGGTTATCGATGATGCTGCCGGAGTCCTGGTCAGGAATGGAAACGAATTTACTGCTGATTCTATTCTAAGAACTCTTCCCGGCAAAACGTCCCGCACCTCAACAGGAAGAACGGAAAAGAACATTTTCAAGATATATAACACTCATGGAAAGCTCCTGGCCCTGGCCAGCCCGAATGCTCAAAGCCATTCCTTCCATCCTTTTATGGTCATCGACTCCTGAGAGATAATTCGGCGAACAGGGCCTGCCCGCAACCGATTCAAAAAATGGAATTATCCTTGAATTTTAAGGCGAGCTGTTGTATTTTATTTGAGAAATGAGATTATCGAAAATACAAATAGAGCACATGGCTTTTGTCACGGTGCGTCATCTCTTGAAACAGGAAAAGATTCTTACCGAAAAAAAAAATAAGCTCATAGATGAGTTAGCTGATTTGATTCTGGAAGAATTCCAAAAAGAGGACAAACTCGATCAGGAGGTCAGAGAAATACTGAGCCAGCACATGGAAAAAATACGAAAAGAAAACATAGAGTACCAGACAATGTTCAGAATGATAAAGACAAAATTGGCCAAGGAAAGGAAGATTGTCCTGTGAGTATTAGACTCTCCAGAGAAAAAATAAATTTTTTAGCCCGCCAGATTCTCAATTATTTGTTCGAGGATGAAGAGGTAGAGTTTTTGGATGAACCCAACGAAATCAGGCTCAGCATTGTGAAAAGTATAGAGGATGAAATCAAGCTTTATGAATTGATCGATAAGCGGGCTATCGACAAAATCGAATCACAGAAAAAAGCCATCAAAGAAGGAAGCCGCGAGTGGGAAATCCTCTACCGAAAGTATTACAACGAGGAAATTGCTAAACTCGGTAAATTCTTAGAATAGCCCCCTTTTTCTCCGATCCAAAGAACGATTCATCATCTCAAACGAGATTCGGCCTATGTCCGGATTCTAAATAAAAAAGGGCCAGGAATTTTCTCCTGGCCCTTGATTGCTTCCCTAAATTCTACCCGGATCAGAACAGGAGCCTAAATCCGAGCATGAATTTATAATGTTTGGAAAAGGAACGGCCTTCACCAACAGGACCTTGTCCTTCGAAGAATATGGATCCCATGGTGGTGTAGTTATCGAATATGTTGAAGCCGATATTTCCGACCAGATAAATATCCGTTTGATCCCGTTCCTCTCTCACTTGTGAACTGAGGCCCAATCCAGCACCGATGAAGGCAGGATCAAAATGGTAATTCAACAAGGCCTGTCCCATAAAGAAGGACTTCCAAGGATCCCCTTTAAGAGCCAACGCCCCTCCCCCTTCTAAGGTGAGGCTGAATTTTTGTGGGACAATCATGTAGGCAATTCCCAACCGTCCGGCAACATACGGACCGCTGCTCCCTCGAGCATATAAGGGTCCCACATCAAACAATCCATACAGTCTTTTTTCTTTTACTGTGATTTCTGTGCGGCAGGGTTCGGATACAGCGCCAAAATCGTCTGTTACCACAACCGTCACTGTGTATAAACCGGCTTGATCAAAGACCTTCTCCCAAGTGAAAGGCTTCTGGGTACTGAGTGAGTCTACGACGTTACCTGTCTCATCGGCGATCTCAAAATTTGCCTCCATGACTTCTCCGTCTGAATCGCTCGATCCCGAAGCATCGAAGATAAAGGGTCGATTGATGTAATCCTCAACAGGCATGGCATCCAATGTACACGTGGGGGGGTAGTTGATATAGGTCTTCGCCTCACAAGGATTCGTAGAAGGCTTGTTCTCTGGATTGTATGCCGTTGCTTTAAAAACATATTCTCCTGGTCTGTCGAACTTCGTTTGCCACTTCGCAGATTCGGGCGTCAGGGTTTTTGTGGTGATTTTTTTGCCCTCAGCATTGTAAACCTCTACCTCCATAGATTCTGCATACTGCGAGCCGCTCATATCCACTGATATGGGATCGTTGATATTCGCTTTAGCCGGCTCGACCTTGATGTCACAGATCGCGTCTGGGATAATCTCTTCAACCTTCACTAGAGCAATGTTTCCACAAGGTTTCGGCATGACGAATTCATAATGCTTGAATTCTTTGACCACAGTAAAAGAAAATACCGGTAAAGGCATCTTCCCTGCCCATTCGAGATCTTTTACGACTTTGACTCTATTCCTGGACCGGAAAAGCATCCACATGAATTCTTCGCCTATGGCGATCTCTTTTTCTTCGAATGCAGATTGTTTGATTTGCTCGATAAAAGGAAGGAACAAATCACCGTATCCGGCTAGATCAAAACCGTATTTAATATCTCCCGTGTATTTATCAATGAGAGTCTTCATGACTTCTTGTGTGGGAACTTCTCCTTTGATCCTTACCAGGGGATATCTCCCGATCTCTTCGAGTTTCTTGGTCTCCGCAAACGCACTCAAAGAGAAGAGAATGAAAATCCCTACCAGTATAAAGATGAGTCTTTTGTCCTTCATGCCGGCCTCCTTTCGGAAATCTGAACAATAAATGGTAAACTGTTATTATATAATAAATTATAAAACGTTGAATTTGTCAAGAAAAAAAACATGAAAAAATGATCAAAGAGAATTCTTCTCGTCGGCAAAGAAGTACTCCTCGACCATCTGACAAAAGACATGGATAATCAATAAATGAATTTCCTGAATTCTCGCAGTGTCCTGTGAAGGGACAATTATGGAAACATCGGATAACTCTGTTAATTTTCCTCCGTCTCTGCCGAGAAGGCTGATGGTGGTGATACTTTTTTGTTTCGCCTGCAAAGTCGCCGAGATTAGGTTCTCGGAGTTTCCAGTCGTGCTCAAACAGCACAACACATCTCCTTCGCCTCCGAGTGTTTCTACCTGCCGGGCAAAAATGGATTCAAATCCGAAATCATTGCCTAATGCTGTTATAGCCGAAGTGTCCGTGGTCAAGGCCAATGCAGGAATGCCCTGCCTTTCCATCCTGAAACGACCCACCAGCTCGGCTGCAAAGTGCTGAGATTCTGCAGCGCTTCCACCATTCCCACAAATCAGCAGCTTTTTTTCGTTCTTCAGAGCTTTGCAAATCAAGGAAGTCGATTTCTCAATATCATTCTTGTTTCGTTCCAGCGTCAACCTCAGGACATCGGACAGCTCCCTGAAACTCGCATCGATGGCTTTTTCCTCTCTCTTGAAGGACTTATCCATTTTAAAAGGTCAGTTTAACTTTTCTTTCTTTCCTTTTTTTATCTTTTTTATGATATCCGATGAGGAATATCCCTTCACAAAAGGGATAAATTCAATGGCTGCTTGATACTCCATGAGAACCTTTTTCTCTTGTTGATCAATCCTTTTTATATCATAATCTCCGCCTTTAACATATACATCCGGCCTTATCTGCTTGAGATGTTGGGAAACATTTTCCTCGTTAAATATCAAAATGTGATCAACAAATTCCAGAGCGGAAAGGATTTCTGCTCTCTCCTCTTGCTTGAGGATAGGTCTTTCCGGGCCTTTGAGTCTTCTTACGGATTCATCACTGTTGAGCCCGACTATGAGCACATCTCCAAACTTCCTTGCTTTCTCGAGATATCTCACATGACCTCCATGAAGCAGGTCGAAACAACCGTTTGTCCATACGATTTTTTTCCCCGATTGCTTATAATCTTGAACGATTCTTTTTATCTGAGCCAAATTCCGGACCTTTCTGTTCTCGCTTTCGAGGACTTCCTCCAGCTCACTTTTTAAAACTGAGGCTGTTCCAATTTTCTCGACAGCTAATCCTGCGACATGATTGGCTAAGATGGTAGCATCCTTGAGGGATGCACCTGAAGATATGGCGAGAGAGAGGGCTGCGGCCACAGTGTCTCCCGCTCCCGTGATATCATACACCTCTCTTGCCTGGGTGGGAAAATGCAATACTTTATCATTGCCTTCTTCGAACAAACTCATGCCCTCTTTACCCTTTGTGATCAAAATATGGCTCGAAAGCTCAATTCTTAATTTTTTTCCCGCTTCCTCTATTGAATGGTCCCCCGACATTTCAAGAGCCTCGTCTGTATTGGGAGTTATCAGATAGGCTTCGGAATAGAAGTTCTTATGACTGGGCTTGGGATCGATGATCAACTTGATTCCTCTTTCTGTTGCAGTTTCCTTTAACAATGATAAGAGTCCTGCAGTTATGAATCCTTTGGCATAATCCGATACCACCATGATAGAAGGATTGATTTGCGAAATTTCAGCTCTCACATTTTTTTCAATATCTGAGCATTCGGGATCCGCCTCCTCCGAATCAACTCTGACAATCTGTTGGTTCGATGCAATGATCCTTGTCTTCTGGATAGTCTCTTTGATACAAGAATAAAGGGAGAAGGATATGCCTTTCTCCTCCAGCATTCTTTTGACCAATCTGCTCTCGTAATCGTTACCTACCAAGCCAAACAGATGGACCTTCCCTCCCAGGGAAGAAATATTGTTTGCCACATTCGCTGCTCCGCCTAAAAAATATTCCTTTTTTTCCACTCTCAAGATCGGAACAGGCGCTTCAGGAGATATTCTCGATACCGTCCCATACAGGTATTCATCCAGCATCACATCTCCGAAAACAGCTACCTTTTGATGGAGAAATTTTTTTATGATGGCGAGCAGATGAGATTTTCTCATGTCGAGGATTTTCAAGCCCAGATCACTGAAATGATCATCCTGTATAGGGTATCAGAATTTGCTTTTCCATTCAATTCAGTTTAACAAAATAAATTTCATGATTTTGGCAACGATGAATAGCTCATGGAA
>JABAOC010007473.1_pt1 | contig 123814 bp, 117 predicted proteins | sample 7062161 | NCBI WGS metagenome assembly JABAOC01 (sample SAMN14538625, study PRJNA623070) | marine sediment metagenome | biome: marine biome [ENVO:00000428]; feature: marine pelagic biome [ENVO:01000023]; material: deep marine sediment [ENVO:00002113] | place: India: Gulf of Khambhat ... | reverse complement strand
GCCGCGATCGCGATCCCGAAGTTCGCCAACACCAAGGAGAAGGCCTACGTCTCGGCCATGAAGTCGGACCTGAGGAACCTGGCGGCTGCTGAGGAAGCGTACTTCGCAGACGAGCTGACCTACACCACCGCGCTGGGCAACCTCGACTACAACGAGACGAACCAGGTCAACGTTACTGTCGGTGAGGGGACCGCCAAGGGTTGGGCGGCCTCGGCGACGCACGATGGTCTGAAGGCCGGCAGTTCGTGCGCGATCTACTACGGAGGTGCTACGGCCGTCGCACCGGCCACTCAGGAAGGTGTGATCGACTGCACCATCGTGAAGTAACGGTGCGGTAGCCGAAATCTCGCACGTTACGAGAGAGGGTAGCGCGGAGGGCCACCTCCGCGCTATTCTTTTGGGGTAGGGCACCCCCCGCCAGGTCGGCGCGGCCGATCGGAAGATCCCCCACAGGATACTAGGAAGAGCGCTGGAGTTCGGTGAAGCGGGTTGCCTCACTGCGTCGCGAGCTGATCGTAGCATTGGCTCTAATACTGGTGGCAGCACTCGGGCTGGCGGCCGTCGGCGTCGTGTTGTGGCTGCCCGTCGGCGGCTCGACTGCCAGCATCGTGCTGTTCCTGGCCATCCTCGTCGCACTCGATGTCGGTATATTCCTGATCCTCGGCGATTACCTCATGCGCCAGATGGTCCTCAAGCCGGTCGGGGCGATCGTACACGGTGCCGAGGCCATCGCCCGAGAGGACTTCTCGCGTCGGATCCGGGTCGAAGGTGCCCGGGAGCTGGAGCGCCTGGCGATCAGCGTCAACGAGATGGCGGAGAAGCTGATCCAGAACCAGAGACGCCTGACGGACAACATTCAGTCGCTGAACGAGGTGAACCGAGCGTTGACCGAGGCGCGGGACGAATTGGTGCGGGCCGAGAAGCTGGCGTCGGCGGGCCAGCTGGCGGCTGGCATCGCTCACGAAATCGGCAACCCGCTCGGTGCGATTCTCGGCTATCTCGAGATCGCCGAGCGTCGACCGACCATCAAACAGGAGATCGTCGACGACATGCGCCGCGAGGCCAGGCGCATCGATAGGATCGTCAAAGGCCTGCTCGATTACGCCCGTCCGCGGCAACCGGCACCGCGGGCCATCGAGGTCAACGAGGTGGTTATCGGCGCTATCGGCCTGGTGGAAGCCCAGGGCCATTTCAAGCACATTGATCTGGATCTCGAGCTGAGCGAAGACATCACGACGGTGCACGCCGACCCGCACCAGCTGGAGCAGATCATGGTCAACCTGCTCCTCAACGCCGCGCAGGCCGTCGACGGTGCGACCGGCAGCTTCATCAAGGTGATGACGGAGACGATGCCCTTCGAGGCGAGCCAGCCGCCGGCCAGGCGGCGCGACGACCCGCCCGGCATCGACTACTCGCACTTGCGGCGGCTGCAGGCCCGGCGCGAAGGGCACACTCCGCCCCCCTTCAGCCTCGGCGCCAAGGTGGTGCGCATCTCGGTGCTGGATAACGGGCCGGGCATTCCGCAGGAGATCCTCGATCGTGTCTTCGACCCCTTCTTCAGCACCAAGGAGACGGGGCAGGGCACGGGACTCGGGCTAGCAGTCTCGGCCCGGTTGATCGAGGCGATGGGCGGTATGATCGCGGTCGATAGCTCGGACGAGGGCGGCGCCTGCTTTTCCATCGTGCTGCCCGCCGCACGGCCCGCAAGAGCAGCCGAACTCGCGGAAGAAGACCGGGAGGAAGAGGACTAAGTGAAGGTACTCGTAATAGACGACGAAGCCGGGGTGCGACGTACCCTTTCGATGATCCTCGAGGACGAGGGGTATCAGGTCATCACCGCCTCCGACGGCAAGGAAGGCCTGGATCGTGCCTTGAAGGAAGAGCCCGACCTCATCCTTTGCGACATCCGCATGCCGCGGATGGATGGGCTCGAGTTCCTCGAGCAGTACCGCAAGAAGAACGGCCAGGCGCTGGTCATCACGATCACCGCCTACGGCAGCACCGAGCTGGCCGTCGAGGCGATGAAAAAGGGCGCCTACGACTATCTGCCGAAGCCGTTCACCACTGCCGAGGTCGTGCTCACGCTCCGCAAAGCCGAAGAGCGCGAGAAACTGCGTCGCGAGGTCACCCGGCTACGCAAACGCGTCAAGGCCGACCAACGCTACCCCGAGATCGTTGCCAAGAGTGCCGGGATGCGTGAGGCCGTCGAGCTCGCCACAAAGGTCGCACAGCATCCCTCCACCGTCCTGATTACCGGTGAGAGCGGTACCGGCAAAGAGCTCATCGCCCGGCTGATCCACGGCGCCAGCCCGCGGGCTAGCCGGGAGTTCGTGCCGATCAACTGCGGCGCGATCCCCGAGAACCTGCTGGAGTCGGAACTGTTCGGCCACGTCAAAGGCGCCTTCACCGGCGCTCACGTCGACCGGGCCGGGCTGTTCGAGGAGGCTGACGGCGGCTCCCTCTTCCTCGACGAGATCGGCGAGCTACCGTCACAGCTCCAAGTGAAGTTGCTGCGCGCCCTCCAGGAGGGTGAGATCCGGCGCGTCGGTGACAGCGCCGCCCGCAAAGTAGATGTCCGGCTCGTAGCTGCGACTGCCCGCGATCTCGAGCAAGAGGTTCGCGAGGGCAATTTCCGCTCCGACCTCTACTACCGGATCAACGTGGTGCGCATTCACCTGCCACCGCTGCGACAGAGGACCGAGGACATCCCGCCGCTCACCCGCCACTTTATAGAACGCTTCGCGAAGCAGCTGGCCATCGACGTGACCGGCTTCGAGCCCGGGGCGATGAAGCTCCTGCTCGGCCACCCTTGGTACGGGAACGTGCGGCAGCTGGAGAACGTCGTCGAGCGGGCGATGGTTCTGGCCGAGGCATCGACGGTCAAACCCGAGGATCTGCCGGACTTCATACGCCACCCGGAGACCTCGGTGGAGGGGCCGTTCGAATCGTTGCCGGCCGACGAGCTGTCGATCAAGAAGCAGACGGCCGAGTTGGAGCGGCGCCTCATCGGCCGCGCCCTTCAGGTGACCGACGGCAACCGCACCAAGGCGGCGGAACTCCTCGATCTGAGCTACCGAGCGCTCCTGTACAAGATCCGCGACTACGGCCTGGGGTAGGGCTTCCCGCGTTGGGGGTCGTCTCGCTCCGGGCCTCCGGGTGTTGGGCGTCGGGGCGGGTCGTCTCGCTCCGGCCTCCCCCGCGCTCGCGGCTGCGCCGCGATCGCGGGCTCGCTAAAACCAGCTCCGCTCGACGACCCGCCCCGACGCCCGCAACCGGTGGGTGAGCACAGACCGGTGTCATCACCTCGATCCAAGCCGGGAGGAGGCGGGGGACCGACTCGCGGAGCTGGGGTTAGCGACCCGGCTCAGATCCATAGGTCGACTCTGCAGGGTACATCCCCTACGCACTTTCGGTAAGCACGGGCCCCGACTGCCGGGTCGGCCGGAGCGAGCGGTCCCCCGGCTCCGACGTTGATCTTTCTTTGATACCCCACCGCTAATCTCGCTCTACGGTGACCGCCGGTCTTGCCCTCTCAGCTAAGGCCGGCCGAGCGAACTAGACACCATGCCGGATAGTGAAGATGCGATCGACGAAGGGGGTATCGCTCGCTGAGGTCGCGGTCGTAGTTGTCGTCGTCGGTATCGTGCTGCTTATTGCACTGCCTGGTCTGGCGCGGGCTCGGGCGCGGATAGAGGTGATGGCGGCTCGCGAGAGCTTCGCTACCCTGCACGCGCTGGCTCGCCAGATCTCTGCGCAGTACGGCCGGATCAGCAAGCTCCACCTCGATCCGGCCGGCAGTCGGGTCTGGGTGACGGTTGACACGAGCAGCGAGGCGGGCTCCGAGGTTCTGGACACGATCGGTGGGATCGTACTCTATGGTGTAACGATGGGCCTGGGCGTCCAGCGCGAGGGGATGCCGCGAACGTTCTGCTTCGATCCCCGGGGACTGGCGACAGCGCGGGGTGATTGCGATCTGCCGAACGCCACACTGGTGTTCCGCAAAGGCTCTGTCTCCGACACGATAACCGTGTCGCGCTTGGGGAGAGTGCTGAGGCGATGAGGGAGGGAGATCGCGCTGCTGGTCGGGTGGGTTTCACCTTGGTCGAAGTCGTTGTGGCCCTGACGGTGCTCACAGTGGGGATGCTCGGGCTCTCGGCGACCGTCGCCGTTGTGGCTTCGAGGATGAGCTCTTCCCTCCTGAAGACTCGGGTGACGACCTGCGCGCAAGCCGAGCTGGAGGGTATGCTCGCCCACGGCCTGGACTGGCCTGCCTCGGTAGAGCGGCCGCAGTGCGACCTGGAGGTGAGCTGGCAGGTGAGCGGTGGTGATCTGAAGGAGACGAGTGTCGTCGTGCGCGGCCAGCTCGCCGGTTCTGAGTTCGCGGATACCCTGACTACGCTGGTGCGCCTGCGGTGAGCGATCGGCCAGGCCGCCAGCGGCGATCGTCCGGCTATGTGATGGTCGAGGTGTTAGTCGTTCTTCTCCTCGTCTCGCTGCTCACGACGTCCGCCTATGCCGTGCTCTCGAGCCAACGCCGTTTCTACGTCGCGCAGCTCGCGATCGCCGCGACGCGGGATGTGGCCCGGGTAGCATTAGCTGTCTTGACCGTTGAGCTCAGGGCGGCGAGCCCGGTGGCGGGGGACCTGTACGCGATCGCTGGTGACAGCGTAGCTCTCCGCTCGTACACGGGGTTCGGTGTGGTTTGCCGGGTCGACGGGGACGAGATCATGCTCCGTCGGATCGCGGGGATCTTCCCCGGCTCGTCTAACGACAGCATTCTCGTCTACCTCGGGTCCCGTGTCGCTTCGTGGGGTCGTGCGGCGGTCGCGGGTTCACGCAAGTCGACTGGCGGTCGCTGCCCGGATGGCCGCCGCCCCGACGTGGTGGTGAGGGTTGCCGAAGGAATTGACGGTGCCGTGGCCGGAGCGCCCGCGCGTGGGTTCCGCCCGTATGTCTATCGGCTCTACCGGGGGGGCGATGGCCGTTGGTGGTTGGGGCAGAAGCTTCGCGGCGGTCGCTTCCAACCGGTGGCGGGGCCGTTCGCCGATCCGGCGGCTGGGGGACTGCGATTCGAGTTCGTCGACGCCGTCGGGCGTCCAGCCGGGGACGCGCGTGCGGCCGTGCGGGTGCGTGTGTCTGTGATGGCGCAGAGCCAGCGGCGCGTTCCGGTGAGATGGGGATCCCGCTTCTTCAACGTTTCCCTGTCTACGGACGTCTTGCTCAGGAACTCGTGCGGTGCTGGGGCCCGGTTAGAGGGATGCCCGGGTCCGCCGTGATACCGTCGCCGAGGCGGGCCGCGGCCCGGCCGGGCGATCGCCGCGGGTTGGCTCTGCTGGTGATGGTATTCGCCCTCGTTATCGTCGCGGCTATGGTGTCAGTCGGCTACATAGCGGCAGCCCAGCAGTTCCGCGTCGGCGTCGCTGGTCGGCAGGGCAATGCGGCCTTTTATGCCGCGGAGGCCGGGCTGGGGGCCGCGCTATCAGGTTGGGACTCTACGATAGCCGCGCTTCAACCGGGTGCCACGAGGCAGCTGGCCGCGGAGCGATTGAGCTCGGGTGACGGCTTCGAGGTCCGGCTCACCCGCATCGATGAAGGCCTGGCCGAGGGTGTAGCCCACTACCTGATGGTCTCTACCGGGCGGGCTCGGGGAGCATGGGGCGGCCGACGCCAGGTCGCCTTGTTCCTCAGTGCGGGGAACCCGAACCGGTCCTGCTGTGACGCAGCATTAGCGACCGGCGGGGACCTCATCGTTGACGACGCGGCCGTGATCTCCGGCATCGAGCGCGTGCCGGCAGCTTGGTCGTCGGTTCCCGGAATCTGCCAGTCTTCTGCGAACAGCTCCGGCCCTGGGGTCGCCGTATACGGGGATGGGTCCGTGAGCGAGTTGCGGGGAGCCGCGGTCCTCGGCCGGCCGGCGACTCGTCGGCAGGCCGACGAGCGGGCGGACTTCCTCAAGTCAGCTGATCGGTGGTTCACGGACCTGGCCGAGCTCGCCGACCTGCGCCTCACAGGAGATACCGTTCTTGACCGACTTGAGCCGGCGATAGGCCCTGGTCAGACGTGTGACCGCACCGTCGCTTGGAACTGGGGCGCTCCCGAGGTTCCCGGTCACCCCTGCTTCGAGCACCTGCCGATCATCTACTCGATGCTTGACCTGCGCATCGCTGCCGGTGGCAAGGGTCAGGGCGTCCTCCTGGTTGAGGGTGACCTGGAGATCGATAACGGCTTTGAGTTCTACGGCCTAGTCGTCGTCCGGGGCTCCCTGAGTGTCGGCGGAGTGGGCACCCGGATGTACGGTGCAGTTATCGTTCTTGATGCCGCTCGCGAGGGTAATGAGGTGACTTCAGGGGCCCGAATCGACCTCTCCAGCTGCCCCCTTACCCGGGCTCTCCGAGGCCCGAAACTCTATTTACCGCACCCCCTTGCGGAATTCGCCTGGTTGGAGATATTGGAGTGAGGTTGCTCCCGGGCAGCCTGGTCTAACTCCCCCCCGCCGTAGTTGACAAAGTGACCGCGGGGGATTATCATACAAAGCCCTACCCCTAGGTCCCACTACAGCTTAGTCACCTTCGCTTTCACCGTTGCATGAGGTCGAGGGAGCTTTCACCTTAAGAACCTAGCCTTTCGACAATTATGGCTCTCATGGGAATGGGCCGCAGCAAGCGGACCGTAGGACTCGACATCGGTAGCGGCTACATCAAGCTGGTGGTCATGCAGCACGGGAAAGGCCGCCCGCGCATCGTCAAGGCGGCGGCTACCCCGTTGGTCGCTGACGCCATTGTCGAGGGCGAGGTCATGGACCCGACCCTTGTAGCCAGCACGATACGCTCGCTAACCGAAACGGCGGGGGTGAAGGACAAGAAGGTGGTGACGGCGGTCGGCGGCCGCGACGTCATCATCAAGCGGATCCAGATGGATCGGATGAAAGAATCCGATGCCCGCGAGGTGATCCGCTGGGAGGCCGAGCAGCACGTGCCCTTCGATATGGAAAGCGTCGAGCTCGATTTCCAGATCCTCGATCCCATGGACGAGGGGCTGCAGATGTCCGTGCTGCTCGTGGCCGCCAAGCGTGAGTTGGTCGAGAACAAAGTCGCGCTGCTTCTCGATGCCGGCCTCGAGCCCGAGGTCATCGACATTGATGCCTTCGCCCTCCATAACGCCTTCGAGCTGAATTACCCCGAAGCTATGACGGGCGTCGTCGGGTTCGTGAACATCGGACACGAGACGACCAACGTGAACCTTCTGGAGAACGGTGTGCCCGTTCTCACTCGGGACCTGGCCTTCGGGACACGGCGGCTCCGGGAAAGTCTCCAGCGCGAACGCGGTCTAACCGCTGACCAGGCGGAGGATGTGCTGGAGGGCCGAACCAGCGATCCGGAGCTGGAGGATTTCATCGGCCAGCGAGCCGAGGAGGTCGCGCTGGGTGTCGAGCGAGCCGCGGCTTTCCTGCAGGCGAGCTCCACTCAGGCCGGCCTCTCCAGGATCTACGTCTGCGGCGGCGGTGCCCGGGTGCTTCGGATGGCTGAGGCCCTAGCCGACCGCCTGCAGGTCCCCGCCGAGATAGCTAATCCCGTCCAGCGCGTCGACGTGGATCCGGGAGCCTTCGATCTGATTTCTATTGCCGACATGGGTCCGATGCTGATGCTCCCGGTCGGCCTCGCGCTGCGGCGTGCCGCGTGATAGAACGCAACCCACGCTGAACTCAACCTCGGACGGATGCTGAGATGCTGGCCTTGATCGAGATGAACCTACTCCCCGGCGGAAAGCGGGGAGCGGTGCGGCCGAAGGGCGGGCGTAAACCGTCCCTCCCGAAGTTCGAGGGGCTGCGCGACATGATCAAAGGTGATCCGTGGGTCATCGGCGTGGCCGTCCTCGCGATCATCGCAGTGCTCCATCTCGGATTCACCTGGTTCGCCCAGGGCGTGTCGCTCAGTGGGATGGAGGAGCAGTTGGAGATCGAGCGCCAGGACTCGGTTCGCTATGCGGAGGCCATCGCCGCTGCGGATAGCCTCCAGGCTCGTCAGGATACTCTGCAGCGCAAAGAAGCCATTATCCGCGAAATCGATGCTGATCGCTTCGTCTGGCCGCACATCTTGGACGAGATCAGCGAGGCGCTGCCCGAGTATACCTGGCTCACCGGCGTCGCGCAGACCGCAGGTACCGGCAGCAACATCGAGTTCCGCATCGACGGGATGACCGGACAGACCCCGGCGCTCACCCGCTTCATGCGCAACCTGGAAGACTCGCCCTTCATTCAGGACGTCCGCTTGTCTAACGACGAGCAGATACAGCAAGGGGCGAGATTGGTGCACAGTTTCGTACTGACGGCTCGCTACCAGATCCCCGATCCGGCGGTGATCGTAACCGAGCCGATCATCCTGGCAGGGGAGTAGAGCCGTGGCCCTACTACCGGCTGATCCCAAAGGACGTAAGCAGGCACTGCTCCTGATCATGGCTCTCGTCGGCGCGGGTTGGTACGTCGGCAAGATGTACGCCCTCGACCCGCGGCAGACGGAGATCAATGTTTTGAGGGGCCAGTTGGAAAACCTCCAGACCCAGAACCGGCGTTCCCGGGCTCTGGCGGCCCGTAGGGATGATCTCCACGCCCGTATGGAGTTACAGGAGCGCCAGCTCAGGATCTTCGAGGAGCTCATCCCGGAATCCGAGGAGGTGGCCGAGCTACTCGATGCCATCTCCGCCGAGGCGCGGCTCACGGGTGTCGAGATGCAGCGCTTCCGGCCCCAGGCCGATGAGCCCGGTGACTTCTACACCAAGCGGACCTGGGAACTCACTCTGCTCGGTGAGTACCACGATATCGGCAGATACCTGGCACGCGTCGCCTCGCTGCCGCGGATCATTAAGCCGGCCGGCGTGAGCATCGGCATGGCGCCACGCAGCCGTGCGACCCGGGATATGATAGCTCCGCTGGAAATGTCGCTGAGGATCGAAACGTTCGTACTCGGAGGCCTCGCCGGCCAGCAGCCGGAAGAGGGCCAGGGAGCGTCCTAAAGTGGCTAACGCCGCCTTGATATTCGTCTTGGCGCTCGCCAGCCTGGCGACCGGTCCGTCTCCCGACCCGCCAGTAGTCCAGGACTCCGCCACTGCTGGTCAGACGTCCGAGCAGCAGGCCGTCTATCGGCGCGAAAAGTTCGTCTATCCGTCGGACAACCGCCGTAATCCGTTCGTCAGCCTGATCGGACCCGACATCGACTCGGGGCCGATTTTCGATGACCTCGATCTAATGGGGATCATCTTTGGAGGCTCGGCTGGCAGTGTGGCCACGGTCATTGACCGCGCGACCGAGAAACGATACCGCGTACGCCGTGGCGACTTGATCGGTACGGCCCGCGTAGTCGAAATCCGGCCCGACGCAGTCGTCTTCCAGGTCACCGAGTTCGGTGTGACCCGTAGCGAGACGCTGCGCATTAGGCGAGGTGAAGAAGAGGAGGAGCAAGAATGATGCTCCATACGCTGTTGTTCTTGTGGGCAGCGGCAGGCGGCGACGACCCTGCCAACGTGACCGAGCTGCGGGTCGTCCCCGCAGCCACCGGCTATACCGAGGTCGTCGTCCGCATGAGCGGGGAGGTCAGTTACTCAGACTTCCTGCTCACCAACCCGCCCCGGTTGATCGTCGATCTCAAAGGCGCCCGCCATGCACTACCGCGGGACAACTTTGAGAACATCAATCGCGGCGGCGTGATCCGTGTGCGCACGAGCCAGTTCCGAGACGACGTGGTCCGCATCGTCGTGGAACTCGAAGAGCCGACGAGCTACACCCTCGTTCGTCAGGGCGGCGAAATCAGAGTCTCTTTCCCTAACCTCGCGGGCGTAGCGTTCGACTCGTGGGGCAGCGAACCGAATTCGCCGGTCGCCGATGTCCCTGCACCCGCTCGGCCGGTGGTGCCCACGCCGCGCCAGCCGCAGGAACAGGCTGCTACTCAGCAGGAAGACTCACCGTTCCAGACACGCCCGAGCCCGGTGAGCCAGATGCCGCGCATCACCGTCACGTTCGAGAACACAGACATACGTGATGTGCTGAACAACTTCGCCGACTTCACCGGCAAGTCGTTCGTCCCCGGTGCCGGCGTGGAGGGCAACGTCACGGCGAACATCCGGAACCAGCCGTGGGACCTCGCCCTCAAAGCGATACTCGAGGCTCACGGCCTCACCGCCGTCGAGACCGCTACCGGCATCATCCGCGTTGACCGGCTGGAGAACCTGCAGGAGAGACAGCAGCTGATCCAATTGGAGACCCAGATCCTCAAGGTTAACTACGCCCCGGTCGCCGATGTCGCTGCCGCCCTCGCGCCGGCGCTCTCCGAGCGGGGCCAGGCAATCGCCAACGTCGCTACGAACTCGATCATCGTGACCGACCTGCCGGAGAACGTCGAGATCGCCCGCCAAATGGTGACGGACCTCGATGTGCGTACGCCCCAGGTCGTCATATCAGCCAAGATCATCTTCGTCGACCGCACGGACATCGAGGAGTTCGGTGTCGCTTGGGACCTCAAGGATACCAGTGGCAATCAGATCAACCTGCTCAACCCGGGACCGTCGAATGATCCCCGGGATTGGCAGATCGTCGACGCCGATTTCGACGGAATTCCCGAGACCGTGGTCAGGGAGCTGATCAACGAAAATCAGGTCTCGTTCGCCGGATCGTCGCTCGCCGCCCTCGCCAACGCCAGAGACCGCCCGACTTCACCGGCGCTGACACTGCTCACCTCGACCGCCATCGGCGACTTCAGGCTGTTCAACTTCATCGAAGCGCTCGAACGCATGGAACTGTCTGACATTGTCGCGGCTCCGACGATCCAGACGATGGACAACCAGCAAGCCCAGATCCTCGTCGGCGAAAGAACACCGGTGCGGGTCGTCGACGCCGGCGCCGGTGGTGGCCTCGGAGCTGCAGGAGGCCAGCAGGGCGCGCAGGCCCAGTTCCCGCAGGCGACCGTCGACTATCAGGAGACCGGCATCAAGTTGGAGGTAACGCCGCACATCACCTTCGACCGGCAGATCGTCATCGACCTGCACGCCGAGCGCTCGGGTGTCGCGGTAGCGCCGGGCGACATCGGCTTCACCTTCCGTACCCAGGAAGGGAGTACCCGCCTCATTCTGGCTGACGGCGAGACCGGAGTCATTGGTGGTCTCACCATCACCGATGTGACCGAGAGCGAAAGTGGCATTCCGATTCTGATGGACCTCCCCCTCGTCGGGCCACTATTCCGGACCACCAGGTCCAATGAGAAAAAGCAGGACCTGTTGATCCTGGTGACGCCACACATCGTGGACGAACCAGTGGCAGCACGCTAGAACGGTCGGGCGCCGGTAGCGCCACCGGCGCCTCGACTCGCTCTGCTTACAACTGAGGGAGTAGTCTTATGCTAAGCGTACGGGGTTGGGCACGGCTGTTGATGGGGACGATGGCCGTGACCGTCTTAGGACTCGCGGCCTGCGAGGAGGACGACGCGCTTTACGGACCGCTCGTCGACACGGCAGCGCCCGTCGTCTCGATCAGCGACGCCCAAACAGCAGGCGACACACTGACGACGACGGTCGATGCCGAGGACTTCATCGCCCTGGCTTTAGTGGTCACCGAAATTCGCCGCACGGATGCGTTCCAGATTGTAATCACGGAAGCCGGCGACACGATCAGGCTCGGCCAGCTGATCGCCGTCGACACGACACGATTCGTCGGGCGGACGGTACAGGCCACTGTGTCTGTCACGTTCTTTACTGGCTTCACCACCCCGACCAACGTGCAGATACGGGCGATCGCCGTGGACTCGCAGGACAACGAGGCTATAGCGACGGCGATCGTGACCGTTGCTGGTACCACGGGCGGCCCGTTGGGTGCGCCCACGATATCGATCTATTCGCCGCTGCCGAACTCGACTGTGCGCGACAACACGCTCATCCGAGTCGGCATCCGGGCAACCGATCCATCGGGGCTCCAGCAGATCAACGTGGTTCTGACCAATCCCGCCGCCAGTCCGCCGGCCGTCCCGGCGGCTGACACCATTCGCTTTGCAGTGTTCCGAACCGATGTGGACACGCTGCTGGATTTTTTTATTCCCCAGGGGGCCTTGGGGACGCTGACCATCACTGCTGAGGCGATCAACCTCAACACGCTCAGCGCGCAGGCTCAGATCAGCGTTACCGTGGCGACAGAGGTCCCCGACGATACCAACCCGCCAATTGTCAGCATGCTGGTGACCGGTGGTACGCAGCGGCGAACGGACGAGCCACCGCGCATGGAGGTCGACGACTCGCTGCTTTTCAACATCACAGCACTGGACCAGGAGACCGCGATCACCCGAGTCGGCGTGACCGTCATCGTTCGGAATGATAAGACGACCGGGTCGGTCATCGATACGATCTTCATGGACAGCGTGATGAACCCGGCGATCAGCGGGACGGTCCCGTTGACATTCGGCATGATGCCGCTGGACCTGCCGGCGACCGTCTTCACGGAGGCTGATGTCCCCGACACGCTGTTCTTCCAGCTGACCGGCTGGGCGTTCGATGCGGCGACGCCGACCGCCAACTGTGGCGCTACGGTTGACCCGGAGGGCTCCGAGGCGAGCCTCACCTGTTCGGGCACCGGCCCGGTCCACGCCCAAGGTATTCAGGGTGGGTTCCTGGAGCGGCTCATCGTTGCCGGCCGCACGGTTGGGATCCCACAGGGCGCTCTGATCGCCGACGCCGTGGTCGACACGATCCGCGAGCTGATGTTGCTCTCCGACTTCAACTTTGGCATCGTGCGGCCGTTCGACCTGCGCAACGAGGTCTTTCTCGATAACGTCCCGGTCGGCTCCGCTCCCTGGGGAGTCGGGATCGACCTCACCGAGGACCGGCTGTTCGTTGGCAACTCTGGTGGCACCAACATCTCGGTTGTGGACCTCGGCCCCCGCACGCCGGGTTCGCCCGCCGTCGGCACTGAGATCGATCGGTTCCAGACCCAGGACCTCAAGGTCTTCCAGGTGGACGAAACGTTCGATGTGAGGGGGGACAAGATCTTCCCGGTTACCTTCTTCGATTACTCTGACCGTCCGCAGTTCCTGGCGCAAGCGGCAAACGGCTTTATCCTGTTCTCGACTGTCCCGGCGTCGCCGAACCTAGAGGGGACGATCCGGGAGTTCGATCCGGTCCAGCGAGAGATCCGGTTCTTCATCGGCTACGCTGACACCGACGCACGAATCGGGAACCCGCAGATCCAGATTACAAATGCGGACTCAGTGTTCAGCATCAACGGCGCCCGGCAGTTCGTCGTCTGCGATCACACGCGGGGCAATTTCGCCAATCGTTCCTGCATCATCGCCAACGACTCGCTGTCCGATGCCACGATTCAGGTCGCAGCCAAGATCGCGGCAGAGAACTGGGACGTGGAGATCTACTCGAACCTGGACATCGGAACTATCGGGCTCACCGACACGACCCTTGTGGCAGCAAGTGGCGACCGACAGTTTGTCACCTTCGGTGAAGGGGACACGCCTGGTCGGGCGGGCCGTGTGTTTCTCTATCGCTCGGTGGACGGCTCGTTGAGCAACGACCTGCAGGTCACCGACCTCACGGGGAACGCCGAGGAGAAGGTGTTTGGACTCTCACTCAATCTCGACGGGAGCAAAGGTGTCGTTAGGGGTACGAAGGCCTTCTTCTTCGGCCCGGATCCGAGCGGAATAAACGCGCTCAGGATGTTGGGCACGAACGACAATATCAATCCGGACGGCGCGGGTGCTGCGCTACATCCCGACAACGACATCGCCGACCAGTGTGCTACTTGCTTCCCCGAGCACCGCCTTACATTCCTCGGCTCGGGTGACGCTCGGATCGAGGTCGTTGATTCTTGGCACTACTCCATCTCACGCGGGCAGGTCATCATTCGTGATCCGATCATCGGGCCGCTGCGAATAAGCCGCAGGTTGCCTCCCGATCCGGCGGGCGTCATCCTCAAGCTGTACGGCATAACCGAAAACGGTGTGGTGGTGATTCCGGTTAAGGACACCGATATTATTCCGTTCTAGGGCCGCCTTGCCGCGGCCTCGACAACCGGGCAGCTAAGCCGCCGACCAGCCCGGGCCACCAGACGCGGCAGACGCCGACGTCGGCGGCCCGGGGGTGGCCAGGCGGCTTTCCCTTGTTGGGGAGGTTGGATGCTGCAACGCTTCAAGTTCGTGACTGCAGGTGAGTCGCACGGCCGGGGACTGGTCGCCATCGTCGAGGGCGTACCTGCCGGGATGCCGCTGGATGCGGAGGCGATCCGCCTCGAGCTGGCGCGCCGCCAACAGGGACACGGCCGCGGCGGCCGAATGAAGATCGAGCAGGACGCGGCTGAGATCATCTCCGGCGTGCGGTTGGGCGAGACGCTCGGTTCGCCGATCGCGCTATCCATCCCTAATCGCGATTGGGAGAACTGGCAGCTGGCTATGTCGCCGGAGCCACAGCCGCAGGCCAGCGACGACGAGCTGCGGCGCGTCAGGCTGCCACGACCCGGTCACGCCGATCTTGCGGGACTCCTCAAGTACGATCGGCACGACGCACGCGACATACTCGAGCGGTCCAGTGCCCGCGAGACGGCGGCGCGCGTTGCCGCCGGCGCCGTGGCCAAGAGGCTACTGGCCGAATTCGGTATCAGCGTGGCCAGCCACGTCGTTTCGCTCGCCGGCGTCGACGCACGTCGGCTGGAGCCGGACGACTACCCGGACGACATCAACGCGGCCGCCGACGCATCGCCGGTGCGCTGCCTGGATGGCGAGGCCGAAGCGCGGATGATCGCGGCCATCGACGAGGCGACCGCAGCAGGAGACACGGTAGGTGGCATCTACGAAGTCGTGGCGCGGGGGCTCCCGGTGGGGCTCGGTAGCCACGTGTCGGGAGACCGTCGGCTCGACGCCCGGCTCGCCGGTGCCCTCATGTCGATCCAGGCGATGAAGGGGGTCGAGATCGGTCTCGGGTTCGAGGCGAGCCGACTTCGGGGCTCTCAGGTCCATGACGAGATCGAGGCGGCGCCCGAGAGCCGGCGAGCCGGTGGCTTCCGGCGCCGTACAAACCGTGCCGGCGGCCTTGAGGGCGGCATGACGAACGGCGAACCGCTGACACTGCGCGTCGCGATGAAGCCACTTTCCACTCTGATGAGGCCCTTGGCCAGCATCGACCTCGATACGGGGGAGGCGGCAGCAGCAGTCAGGGAGCGTAGCGATGTGACCGCTGTCCCGGCGGCCGGAGTAGTCGGAGAGTCGATGGTGGCGATCGTTCTGTCCGACGCGCTGCGCGAGAAATTCGGCGGCGATTCGCTCGCCGAGATGCGTCGGAACTTCGACGCTTACCTCGAGCGTCTGGTGCGCCGCGGTGATTGAGCGGATCGTTCTCATCGGCTTCATGTGTTCCGGCAAGTCGACAGTCGGGCGTCTCTTGGCCGAGCGGCTCGGCTGGGGCCTTATCGACTTCGATGAGACCATCGAGCGCCGCGAGGATCGGCGCATCGCTGATATCTTCGATGAGCACGGTGAGGCTCATTTCCGCCGGCTCGAGGCACAACTCACCGGACAGGTCGAAGCTCGCACGGGCGTCGTCCTCGTGCCGGGCGGCGGCTGGGTGACGCAGCAAGGCCTGGTCGAGCTCCTACGGCCTTCCAGCCTGTTCGTCTGGCTGCGAGTTCGGCCCGACACGGTCTACGACCGCCACTCCCGACTCGGGCGCGGGGACCGGCCGCTGCTCGCCGGCGACGACCCACGGGCGGCCATCCGGGAGCTGTTGGCGGCCCGGGAACCACTCTACCAGCTGGCGGACGTAACGATCGACACAGACAGCCGAGAGGCCGACGATGTCGCCGACCAGATTACCAGGCTGCTGCTGCGCGAAGGGGTCGAGGGGCGGAAATGAGGTTCAGTGTTGACAAGCCGTTGATTCCTGCTAGCCATCCTCAGCGCCAGAGGCCCCTGGAAACCACTGGGCCGGGTTCGGGGTAAGCGGTGGACGGGACGGACTGAGGATATGGCTGAAACGAAGAAGAAAGGAAAATCTAAGCGGGCCACGAAGGCGAAGACGAGCGGTGGAAAGTCCCACCTGCTCGTCGTCGAGTCGCCCGCGAAGGTACGCACGCTCGGCCGCTATCTCGACGACAGCTACGTTGTCAAAGCCTCGGTAGGACACATCCGCGACCTGCCCAAGCGCGACTTGGGCGTAGATATCGAAAACGGATTCGAGCCCGATTACGTCACCATCCGCGGCAAGGGCAAGGTCGTCAAGGAGCTCAAGCAGGCGGCCAAGACCGCTGACATCGTTCTGCTGGGGACCGACCCGGACCGCGAGGGCGAAGCGATCGCCTACCACGTCGCCCAGCAGCTCGGTTACCGCTCCAAGAACGGCCGACGCTTCAAACGGGTGCTGTTCGAGGAGATCACCCCAGACGGCGTCGCGCAGGGCCTGGAGAATCCCACCGAGATCGACATCCGCAAGGTGAACGCCCAGCAGGCCCGCCGCATCCTCGACCGGCTGGTCGGCTACAAGGCCAGCCCCTTCCTCTGGAAACCGATACGTCCAGGATTGTCGGCGGGTCGCGTCCAGACGGTTGCCCTGCGATTGATCTGGGAACGCGAGGAGGCGATCCGCGGATTCGTGCCGCGCGAGTATTGGACGGTCGAGGCGCTGCTTGAGAAAGACGGTCAGCGTTTCACCGCCAAGCTGCACCACGTCGACAAGGGTAAGCCCGATCTGCCCGATGAGACGGCTGCAACTGCGGTGCTCGATGCGGTCAATGACGTTCCCTTCCAGATCACGAAGATCCGGCGCAAGGAGCGAAGGAAGAACCCGGCGGCCCCCTTCACGACCTCGACGCTGCAGCAGGAAGCGGCGAAGCGCTTGCGCTTCTCGGCCAAGCGCACCATGCGCATCGCGCAACAGCTGTATGAAGGTGTCGAGGCGGGTGGTGAGGCCATTGGTCTCATAACCTATATGCGTACGGACTCGACGCGAATCGCGGTGTCGGCGGCAAATCGGGCGCGCGCCTACATCGAGAACGAATTCGGAAGTGGCTACCTGCCCAGGTCACCCCGGCTTTATACGGGCAAGCAGCAGAAGGGCGCACAGGAAGCGCACGAGGCGATCAGACCTACCTCGGTCCGGCGAACGCCCGAGTCGCTCAAGGGCGACCTCGACCCGAACCAACTCAAGCTATACAGCCTGATCTGGCAGCGGTTCGTCGCTTCTCAGATGTCGCCGGCGGTCTACGATACCACCACCGTCGATTTCGATCTTTCCGGCAGCGATCGGCGCAACTACCTGTTTCGCTCGACGGGCTCCGTGCTCAAGTTCGACGGCTTCACCCGCCTCTACAAGGGCGTGTACGAGAAAGAGGAGGGCCGGCACCTCGATGACCTCGAGCGCCTGCCCCAGCTGGCCGAGGGCGAGATCGTCGAGCTGGTCGAGCTGGGCAAGACCCAGCACTTCACCGAGCCGCCGGCCCGGTTCAGCGAGGCGAGCCTGGTCAAGGAGCTGGAGAAGCTGGGCATCGGAAGGCCGTCGACTTACGCCCAGATCCTGTCGACTCTGGTCGAACGCACGTATGTCGAGTTCGAGAACCGCCGCTTCGCGCCGACGCCGCTGGGCGAGACGGTCGTCCAGGTCCTGATCCGTGTCTTCCCAGATACTTTCGACGTGGAGTTTACGAGCAACCTAGAGGCTAACCTCGACCGCATCGAGGAAGGGGAGCTGGAGTGGCACCAGGTGCTGGAAAGCTTTTACGCAGCATTCAGCAAGCGGCTCGAGGAGGGGGAAGCTAAGAGCGAAGAGATCATCAAGGAGATCGTCCAGGCGGAGGGCGCGATCTGCGATCTCTGCAGCGCGCCGATGGTGGTGAAGTGGAACCGCTACGGCCGTTTCCTCGGCTGCTCAACCTACCCGGACTGCCGGAACACCAAGCCGATCGACGGACTACCCGACGTCGACCTCGGGGACGAGTCGTGTCCTCAGTGTGGCGGCGAACTCGTATTGAAGAGTGGACGCTTCGGCCCCTTCGTTGCCTGCTCCAATTACCCCGACTGCCGGTTCACGCGCGCAGTGGACGGCAAGCAGAACGATGCGGCTGCGGATGCGAAGTGTCCCGAGTGCGGCAGTCCGCTGGCGGTGAAGACCGGTCGCTACGGCGAGTTCCTCGCCTGCACGGCGTACCCCAAGTGCAAGCACACGCAGGCAATCAGCTTGGGCCTGGACTGCCCGACCTGTAAGGATGGTGATGTGGTCAAGCGACGCACCCGTCGCGGACGCATCTTCTACGGGTGCACGCGTTACCCGGAATGCGATTGGTCCAGCTGGGACACGCCGGTCGCCTTCGACTGCCCCCAGTGCGGTGCGCAAGTCGCGCTTCAGAAGACATCGAAGCGCAAGGGCGATTTCCTGAGGTGCACCGTCTGCGGCCACGAGTCGGTCCCGGAGGGTGCGGTCGATTCGGGCTCGGATTGAGCGTTGAGGCCAGGCCTGGCCAGTGTCTGAGATCGTAGTTGTAGGCGGCGGCCTGGCGGGAAGCGAGGCCGCCTTTCAGCTTGCGCAGCGGGGACACCGAGTCGTGCTGCACGAGATGCGCCCCCGGGTATCCACGCCAGCACATCAGAGCGACGGGTTTGCCGAGCTGGTTTGCAGTAACTCCTTCAAATCTGAAGAGCTGGCCAATGCACACGGGCTCCTGAAGGCCGAGCTGCGGGAGGCCGGCTCACTTCTTCTCGAGGTCGCCGACGCGGTGCGGGTACCTGCGGGTGCGGCGCTCGCCGTCGACCGCGAGCTATTCAGTCGGGGCGTCGGCCAGGCGATCGAGGCGCACCCCAACATACGGATAGGCCGGGAGGAGATTCGTGAGTTACCCCCTGCTCCCGCTGTCATCGCCACGGGCCCTCTCACATCCGATTCACTCGCCGACTCGATACGTCGGCGCTTGGGTGCGGAGAGTCTCCACTTCTTCGACGCGATAGCGCCGATCGTGTCGGCCGAATCAATCGACGAAGGAAAAAGCTTCCGTGCCTCGCGCTACGGTAAGGGCCGGGACGACGCATACGTCAACTGCCCCCTGACCCCAGAGGGGTACGAAGTGTTCCGCGAGGCGCTGATTAGCGGCGAGATCTACCATACCCACGATTGGGACCGAGTTCCTTACTTCGAGGGTTGCCTCCCCATCGAGGTGCTGGCCGCTCGCGGAAAGGATACCCTTCGCTTCGGCCCCCTCAAGCCCGTCGGACTCGAGGACCCACGCACCGGCACCATACCCTATGCGGTCGTCCAGTTGCGCCAGGAGGACCGTGACGGGCGAATGTGGGGCCTGGTCGGCTTCCAGACACGCCTCCGCTATCCGGAGCAACGCCGCGTGATCGGACTGATCCCGGCTCTCGAACACGCTGAGATCTTGCGCTACGGCCAGATTCACCGGAACAGCTACCTCAACTATCCGGCTCTACTGACGCCCCACGGCTCGCCGCCGGACGAGCCGGCGCTGGTCTTCGCCGGCCAGCTGACGGGGGTTGAGGGTTATATCGAGTCGACCGCCACCGGACTGCTCGCGGCTCTGAACGTCCATCGCTTGCAACACGGTCTGGAACCCGCCCTGCCGCCGCCGACAACTATGCTGGGCGGTCTGCTTCGCTATCTCCGGGAGGCCGATCCGAGTAACTTCCAACCGATGAACGCGAACTTCGGGCTCCTCGATCCGCTGGCGCAGCGCGTCGCTAGCCGGCGAGCTCGCCGGGAAGCACTGGCGGCGCGAGCATTGAGGGAAATACGGGCGTGGCTGACCGAAACGGCGAGTCCGTCGGCCGATGCGTCGTGCCCAGCGGCGACGGGCCGGGCGAGGTCACGATGACGCGGGATGCGGTTCGGGACTACCTGCGGAATCTGAGAGATGAGCGTCAGCTCTCCCCGCATACGGTGGAGGCATACCGGCGTGACCTCAGAGACTTGAGCGGTTTCTTGGATGGCTATTACGGTAGCAGCGAGTGGTCCTGGCCCGAGGTCGACCGGCTGGCCGTGAGGGCGTTCCTCGGCCATCTGACGATGGCCGCGCTCAAGAAGAGAACCGTTGCGCGGAAGCTCTCGGCGGTTCGCAACTTCTTCCGCTTCCTGCAGCGCGAGCAGATCGTGGCCGTCAACCCTGCCCGCCACGTCCGGGCGCCGCGGGAGGGCCGCGCCTTGCCGGGCTACCTGACTCAGCGAGAGATGTCACGCCTGTTCGAGCTCGCCTCACAGAAGGCGGCGGAGCCGGGATGGCGCGGACTTCGAGACCAAGCCCTGATGGAGCTGCTATATTCCGCCGGCCTTCGTCTCTCGGAGGCACACTCGCTGAATCTGGCGCACGTCGACCTCGCGAATGGACGCGTCAAGGTGCTCGGAAAGGGACGCAAGGAACGAATCGTGCCAATCGGCGGACATGCGGTTGACGCCCTGCGCGCCTACGGGCGCGAGCGCGCACAGCGGTTCGGGGCACCGGCGCGCAGCGACCCGCTGTTTACCTCAGACCGTGGCAGCCGTTTGTCACGGCGGCAGATCCAGCGAATCGCCACGCGCTATATCGCGCTCGTCGCCGAAGAGAGCGGCCTCAGCACCCATTCGGTCCGGCACTCATTCGCAACGCACCTTCTCGATGAGGGGGCGGACTTGATGGCGATCAAGGAACTTCTCGGCCATGCATCGCTCTCGACAACCCAGATGTACGCACATACCTCCCGAGAGCGGCTGAGGCAGGTATACCGGGTGGCACACCCCAGAAGCTGACGGAAACGGAAGTCCGGCTTATGGACGATATGAGAATGCGTGGAACGACGATCGTCGCTGTCCGGCGCGACAATAACGTCGCGCTCGGCGGCGACGGCCAGGTGACCGTCGGGGACACCATCGTAAAGACCCAGGCGAGCAAGGTGCGCGCACTCAAGGACGGAGCGGTGCTCGCCGGCTTCGCCGGGTCGGTCGCTGACGCGCTGACGCTGTTCGAGAAGTTCGAGGAGAAGCTCGATCGCTTCCCGGGCAACCTGCCTCGTGCCTCGGTCGAGCTGGCCAAGGATTGGCGGAGCGATCGTGTGTTGCGTCGCTTGGAGGCGCTCCTGGCGGTTGTCGACGCCAAACACTCGTACTTGTTGTCCGGCAGCGGCGAAGTCATCGAGCCCGACGATGACATCTTGGCCATCGGCAGCGGAGGCCCGATGGCCCTGGCGGCGGCGCGGGCGCTGCGGGCGCATTCCGAACTGAGCGCGCAGGAGATCGTCCGCCGCAGCCTCGAGATCGCCGGCGAGATCTGCATCTACTCGAACACGGCAATCACCGTACTGGAGCTTGGAACGAACAGCTGATGAACGATTCGCTTCCCTCCCAGCCCGAGAGCCCGGCCGACGAGGTGCGCGGCAGCAAGCCGGTACTTCACGACGAGCTGACACCGCGGCAGATCGTCGCCGAGCTCGACAAGTACGTAGTTGCGCAGGACGCGGCGAAGAAAGCCGTGGCGATCGCCCTCAGGAACCGTTGGCGGCGACAGCAGGTCACGGAGGACCTCAGGGACGAGATCTTGCCCAACAACATCATCATGATCGGTCCCACCGGGGTCGGTAAGACCGAGATCTCGCGCCGCCTGGCAAGGCTGGCTGGCGCCCCCTTCATTAAGGTCGAGGCGTCCAAATTCACCGAAGTCGGCTACGTGGGGCGCGATGTGGAGTCCATGGTGCGAGACCTCGTCGACATCGCCGTCAACATGGTGCGCGGTGAGCGCGAGGACGAAGTGCAGGACATGGCGGATGAGCGTGTCGAGGAGCGGCTGCTTGACCTGCTCCTGCCGAGTGGTGAGGAGAAGGGCGCGACGCCGGCAGCCTTCGTGGTGTCACCGCGCGGCGAAGCCCAGGACCGACGCCCGGCACTCGAGGAGGAAGACGAAGAGGAGCTCAAGGAACGACGCAAGAGGACTCGCGAGAAGCTGCGAGGGCTTTTGCGAGATGGTAAGCTCGAGAGCAAGGAGATCGAGATCGAAGTCACACAGACGAGCTTTCCGGTCGTCGAGTTCCCCGGCATGGAAGGTATGGATTACAATGTCTCCGAGATGCTCCAGGAGATGTTGCCGAAGCGCAGCAAGAAGCGCTCTGTCTCCGTCTCCGAGGCGCGGCGAATCCTGCTCGCCGATGAGCTCGACAAGCTTGTCGATATGGACGACGTGGTGAACGAGGCACTCGACCGGGTCGAGCAGATGGGAATCGTCTTTCTCGACGAGCTCGACAAGATAGCCGGCGAGCGGGGACCCGCTGGTGGGCCCGACGTCTCGCGGGGCGGCGTCCAACGCGACCTGCTACCCGTGGTCGAGGGGTCGAACGTTCAGACCAAGTACGGCATGGTTCGCACCGACCACATACTTTTCATCGCCGCCGGCGCCTTCCATGCCGCGAAGCCCTCGGACCTCATCCCTGAGCTCCAGGGACGTTTTCCGATCCGGGTCGAGCTCGCTTCGCTGACCGAAGCCGATTTTGTCAGGATACTGACGGAGCCGAAAAACGCCCTGCTCACCCAGTATCGCGCCCTCGTAGAGACCGAGGGAGCCAGCCTCCAGTTCAGCGACAGCGGCGTCGCCGAGGTCGCACGCATCGCCGCCGATGTCAACCAGCGGATGGAAAACATTGGCGCGCGCCGACTCCATACCGTCCTTACGACCCTGCTCGAGGAAATCATGTTCGATCTCCCCGAGCTCGGACCCAGGAAGATACTCGTTGACGACGAGATGGTCCGCGAGCGGCTCGCCAGGGTCGTCAAAGACGAAGACCTGCGCCGCTACATACTGTAGGGACTCCCGGTTCCCGGAATTCGGGAACTCGAGAATTCGAGAATTCCCGGATTAGGAAGTGGATCCGCGAATCCGAGGAATCCGTGGCATCCGTGGGATCGGGGACTTGGGGATTCCCCGTGTTCCACGGATTCCACGGACACTTGCCTTCTCCACCCCGCAATCCCGAGTCCCCACTCCCCGACTCCCCGACTCCCCGATTCCCAGTGCATCTACTGGTGTTCCCTCCCGTTCCTGCTAAATTGGCAGTCAGCGGTCTTCCGATCAGAATTCATTTTGCCCTTCGAACGCCAGAGGGACCGATGGCCAGCGACCTCAAGAGGACACCACTGTACGAGGAGCACGTCAAGCTGGGTGGCAAGATCATCCCGTTCGCCGGCTTCGAGATGCCTGTCCAATACCCGGCTGGAGTGTCGGCGGAGCATCGGGCGGTGCGCGAGCACGCCGGGCTCTTCGACGTATCCCACATGGGAGAGTTTCTGCTCGAGGGGGAGAAGGCCGCTGGGTTCGTGGACTACCTGGTGGCAAACGACATCTCGCGCCGCGAGCCGTGGCAGGCGACGTACTGTGTCATGTGCAACGAGGACGGAGGGGTCGTTGACGATCTGCTGGTCTACAAGTTCCCAGATCGATTCCGGTTGGTTGTCAATGCGGCGAATATCAAGAAGGACTTCGATTGGGTCTCGCAGTGCTTAGAGCGGTTTGGGGCCGCGGGCGTCGAGCTCGTAAACGAGAGCGACGCCATCGCGCTCCTGGCGCTGCAGGGCCCCGACAGCGAGGCGATACTCACGCCACTCTCCGAGCTCGATCCGTCGACCCTCGGCTACTATCGGTTTGCCGAGTCCCGAGTGGCTGGCGAACCCTGCGTGGTGAGCCGGACCGGCTATACGGGCGAGGATGGCTTCGAGCTGTATTGTGGGCCCGACAGCGCGGCCAAGCTGTGGAACGCGCTGCTCGAGGCGGGCGGTGAGCGAATCCGCGCGGTGGGTCTGGGCGCGCGGGATACGCTCCGACTCGAGGCGGGGCTCGCGCTCTACGGGAGCGATATCGACGATGAGACAACGCCGCTCGAGGCCGGCCTCGGTTGGACCGTCAAACTGGACAAGGGCGAGTTCGTCGGTCGGGACGCCCTGCGGGCTCAGAAAGAGGAGGGCCTAAAACGCAAGCTCTGCGGCTTCGTCCTCAAGTCTCGCGGCTTCCCGCGCCCGGGCTACGAGATCCGCTGCGGCGGCAAGGCTGTCGGAACTGTCCGCAGCGGTACGTTCGGACCCACCCTGGGCCAAGGGATCGGGACAGGCTACTTGCCGCCCGAGCTGGCGAAACCGGGCACCGAGTTAGAGATCGTGATCAGGCAAGTGCCCAATGCTGGGGAGGTTGTGAAGATGCCCTTCTATAAGGAGGGCTCCGTCAAACGGTGATCCGCGTCGCAATTCTGACGGTGAGCGACGGGGTCGCCGCCGGGAAGCGGGAGGATACCTCCAGCGAGGTGCTCGCTGCGTGGCTCAAGCAGCGCGGGTGGTCTCTGGCCGAGCATCGTGTGGTCCCCGATGAAGAGCCCGAGATCGCCGCCGTCCTCACTCGCTGGGCTGACCGTGCCCAGCTAGACCTGGTTCTCACCACGGGCGGCACCGGTTTCGGACCTCGCGACGTGACGCCGGAAGCGACGTCGGGCGTGCTCGAGCGTTCCGCCCCCGGCCTGGCGGAGGCGTTGCGGGCGGCCGGCATGGAGAGCACCCCGTTCGCTGCCTTGAGCCGTGGAGTCGCGGGAATCCGTGGCAGCTGTCTGATTGTCAACTTGCCGGGAAGCGAGGGTGCGGTTCGCGAGAGCCTGGAAGTCCTCGACCGCGTCGTCCCGCACGCCGTTGACCTGCTGGCCGGCAGGACGGAGCACTCCTGAGAATGGTGAGGATACTCGTAACTACCGCCGACCTGGATAGAGCGGCTCCGCTGCAGCAGGCCTTCGAGTCTGTCGGCACGATCCAGCTCCTGACGAGCGCCGAAGACGTTAGCGCCGCCATCGGATCGGGCGATGACGAGCGGCTGGCGGTCGTGGTGTCCGGTGGCCTGGGCGAGCCGGATACCGAGGCGTTGATCGCGGCGGTCTACGAGGCGGCACCTCAGGTTCCGGTCGCGGCCTTGCTAGGTGAAGGAGAAGCGCGCCCCGCCGACGCAGGCGTGTACGTCGGGGTCGACGAGTACATGCAGGCACCATTCGATCACGAGGAGGTTGCACTCGTCATTCGCCGACTGATCGATCGCAAGGCCCTCAAGGCGGAATTGGGGATCGTCGGGAAGTCGGCCGCCATCCAGGAAGTAGTCGAGAAGGTAGCGCAAATCGCCCCTGTAGGTTCGACCGTGCTGATCACCGGCGAAAGTGGGACTGGCAAGGAGCTGGTCGCACGAGGGCTTCACCGGCTCTCGCCGAGACGCGGGAAACCCTTCATCGCTGTCAACATCGCCGCCTTGCCCGAGACGCTCCTCGAGTCGGAGCTGTTCGGCCACGAGAAGGGCGCGTTCACCGGCGCCGTGGAGAGTCGCAAGGGCTATTTCGAGCTCGCCGGCGAGGGTACGGTATTCCTCGACGAGATCGGCGACATGGCGCCGGAGCTGCAGGCGAAGCTGCTGCGCGTGCTGGAGGAGCGCGAGTTCTATCCGGTGGGCGGCGAGCGGCCGCGCAGCACGAAGGCGCGGGTCATCGCCGCGACGCACCGACCGCTGGAAGACCTGGTGCGAGACGGCTCATTTCGGGAGGATCTCTACTTCCGATTGAAGGTGGTCGAGATTCAGGTGCCCCCGCTGTGCGAGCGCAAAGGCGACGTCCCACCGCTCGCCAGGCATCTGCTGGGCAAGATCAGCCGCAAGCTCCACCGGGAGTTGGAAGGCATCTCCGATGATGCGATGAAGGTGCTGGAGTCGTACGACTGGCCCGGCAACGTCCGCGAGTTGGAGAACACGCTCACCCGGGCCGGCGTCCTCGCCCGGGGTCCGATCATCGGCGCCGACCAGATCTCACTCAGCGCCGCGCTCCCGGCGGGAGACCGGGAAACACCGGAGGAACCGACTGACGATTCCCTCGAGGCCGTCGAGGCCGCTCACGTCCAGCGGATCCTGCGTCAGACCGGGGGAAACAAGCGGCAGGCCGCGCGCATTCTCGGTATCTCGCGGCCGCGCCTCGACCGACTGGTCGAGAAACACGAGCTGGATGTGTTGCGGTAACGAGGTGTTACAGTGATGGCAACGTCCCATTGCTATCCGGACGCTGCACCAAAGGGCGTAGAGCGGCGATATCGTTGAGCCTGCAGGGAATCCGCCTGACTGACGCGTCTGGCATCTCATTTGCCCTTCCAAACCTTCGGAGCATTCGATCTTACACGGAGCCCAAGTTTCCAGGAGGATCACGATGTTCGAGTTGAGCCGCATGTTGGCGCAGGGCTTCGCCGATCTGGAGCCGATGACAGTAAGCGCGCTCTTCTTTCTAGGCGGTGTGCTGGTCGGCTCCGTTCTCTCGCTTGCCGCGTTCGCAGGGTTCGCCATTCGGTGCATCAGCCGCAAGGACGCCGCGGCTCAGACGGTCGCCGCTGTGATGCTATGCGTCGCTGTTGCGGCGAGCGGCTCGCCGTTGAGGGCACAGGCGGGGCTGGGACAGGATGTTCAGAGGGTCGAACCCAGCTACACAAGGCTGTTCGGAGCCGACTCGCTCCAGGTAGGCGCCCTTGCCGCGCCCGATCTCGCGGTCTCCGTGTCGCCGGACGGGCGCTGGCTGGCATACGAGAGCTTGGTCGACGGACGGGTCGACATCTGGGTCGTATCGACGGAAGGTGGCGACCCGGTGAGGATCACGCGCGGTGGCGACTACCACGACAGACCCACCTGGTTCCCCAGCAGCGACCGAATAGCCTTTCGTGCCGCTCACGGACAATCGGGCCCGTTCATATTCACGGTCGAGATCGATTCACGGTCGGGTGAGCCGATCGGGTCGCCACGGCAGGTGACTATCGAATCGACTCCTCAGCGAGGTTTTGCGATTTCACCCGACGGCAGGTCGATCGCCTACCCGACGAATAACGAAGATCGAGACGCACTGAGGGTGGTTCCTGCCAACGGCGGTGCGGCCCGAACGGTATGGGAAGGCGAAAGCTCGTGTGGGGCAGTGGTATGGCCACCTGACCGTAATAGCCTGTACTGCGTGCAATGGCACGACGCGCGTCGCCATTCCGTGCTGCGTGTTCCCGCTGACGGCGGCGAGGCCGAGACCGTCTCTTCCTGGTCGAGTGGGGAGGTTCACCTCATCAGCCCCGACGCGCGTTACGTCTACCGAAAGGTCGCAGAACCCTCTGGGCAACCTCCGATCTGGGAGCTCGCGACCATCGGTGGCCGCGCCTTGGGCCGCTTCACTCTGCCCGAGAACATGGCGCCGGCCGGGTTCTGGCCGGAGGAGGGTGAGCTGATCGCAGTCTCGAGCGAGATCGCCGCGCCGCTGCGGATCATGCCAGTCAATGGCGGCCCGACGCGCCAGCTGACCGAGACCCGGGCCTACGACGTCCCGCTACGCTGGACGGCCGACGGTCGGGAGGTGTTCTTCGAGACCCAGCTCGACGGCAAGACGATCTACATGTTGGCGCCGGTCGATGGGCGGGCCATGCGGCAAGTGCCGCTTCCCGAGCCGAAGTGGTGGAGGATCATGCCGGCGTTATCTGGCGATGCTCGACACGTCTTCTGGGCCGCGGGTGCCGATTCGAACGAGGAACCGGCCCTCAAACTGTTCGATCTCGAGAGTGGCGAAACCGAAATCGTCACCGAATCCCCGTGTCGGTTGCGAGTTTTCCCATACGCCTGGGACGGCGATCGCTACCTCTACTGCGTGAAGAGCGACGGGCGGCACGAGTATCGAGCGTCCACTCCGTCAGGTGAAACGCGCCTGCTGCGCTCTTTTCCCGCGAGCGACGATCCCTTCGCGGTTCCGAGTCTGGCCGTGCACGGCGAGCGGATCGCCTTCGTCGAGAACACGGGAGAACATGGGGCGCTGTATGTGGGCTTCGCCGGCGAGCAAGAGGTGCGCCGCGTCGCGGCTCGCGATGGCAGGATCGGCACGCGTGGAATGCAGGGGCCGGTATGGTCCCCGGACGGACGGCGGGTGGCGGTGGCCTACGCCGCTCCGAACGCCTACGACGTCGATGCGTTGATCGTCGAGGTGTCGGAAGACGGCGAACGGGTGGGCGAACCGACGGTGCTCGACCTCGAGCCCGGGCCCAGCTGGTGGTGGGGTCTCCAGTGGCTGGCCGATAGCAGCGGCTTCCTGGTCGTGGGAATGGGGAGTGAGTCGGCGGTGGACACCGACATCTGGCTGGTCAGCCTCAATCCCGCCGACGACCCGGTGCGGCTGACGGCGGACGATCCCGGCAACGTATGGGGCTTCGCACTGTCGCCGGACGGTCGGCACATCGCTTACTCGAGTGACGTGGTGCTCGGCAGCTCGTTCTGGCGCGTGGATTTGAGTGACGCGTTGGAGGCCCAGAGAAGATGAATTCGGCAGAGGGCGGTGCCGAGTCGTGCTTAGCATCTCGCGCAAGAGGAGAGATGAAGATGTTCTTCTTTGATTCAATATCGACAGCTGACCTTCAGAATGTCCGGCGAAACCCTCTCGTTGCCATCATTCTAATGATCGTCGTTTCGTTGGCCGGGATCTTGGGGCTGCCAGGAACTGGCGAGTCGCAGGACGTGCCGACGATCGAGCCGCGCTTCACGAGGATCTTCGGAACCGATTCGATGGAGATCGCCTCGGCCACCATGTCGCCGGACGGTCGGTGGATCGCCTTCATCGCGTCGACCGATTGGGGCGTAGGCAGCAATATCTGGATCATACCGGCAACCGGCGGCGAGCCTGTTCGCCTCACTCAGGGTGCTCATTCGGATGACGGCCCCGTTTGGTTCCCCGGCAGCGACCGGATCGCCTTCCGCTCTGATCGGCCCGGTCCCTGGGCGATCATGACGATCCCGATAGACAACGAGACCGGGCGGCCCGCCGGGCCTCACCGGCAGGTCACACTCGAGGGCAGCCAAGCCTACCTCGATGTCTCGCCCGACGGGAGGTGGATCGCCTATACGCCGACGAATGAGCGAGGGGATCGCGTGATCAGGATCGTGCCGAGCACCGGCGGAGCCGCGCGTACGGTCGGGGAAGCCGACGCCTCGAGACCGATTTGGGCCCCGGACGGCCAGAGCTTCTACTACCCCGTTCTGGTCTCTCGGCCCAACGAGTTCGGGCTCGTCCGGGTTTCGCTGGACGGAGAGACGACCGACACGGTGGCCAGGGGGCGAGGCTATCCCAGGCTTTTCGTATACCGTGACACCGTCTACGTGACTCGCAAGGTCGAAGGCAACTCGCGCTCAGGGCCCACACTCTGGGATCTGGCGACGCTGGACGGTCGCTCGCTGGCCCGCTTCTCGCTACCCGCGGGGATGGCGCCAGGTCTGGTCCGCAGGGAAAGTCTGGTGTTCCCGGTCGATAAGTCCGACGTGGTGACCCCGATTCGCATCATGCCCGTCGACGGAGGACCGGTGCGCCCGCTTACGGACGGCGGAGCCGTCGGTGAGCCGCTTGCGTGGTCGCCCTACGGCGAGCGGCTCTTGTTCGAGACCGCACTGGACGGCGAGGATGTTCTGTTGTTCGCCCCGGTGGACGGCGGCCCGATGCGGCAATTCACGCTGCCCGAGGATGCCTGGTGGGTGAGCGACGTGCAACGAATATGGGCTCCGGGCTTTCCGCCGGTCTTCTCGGCGGATGGTCGCCACATGCTCTACGCCGCGGGTGAACCGGATGCCGAGGAGAGGCCGTCGGTACTGAAGGTGTTGAGCCTCGAGGATGGGCGTACCTGGGAGCTATGCGGCGCGTTTCAGTTGAAGAAGATCACCGGGCGTGGAGGCAGCTATTTCCGGGAGGGCGAGGAGTTTGTCTACATCGAGAAGAGAGGCGACGTCTACGAGCTTCGTGCGTCGCTGCCCGAGGGCCCGTCACGACTCCTGTGGTCGTTCGGCCGCGATGAACCGGGTCAGATCGGCGTTCACGGCGACAGGATCTTGTTCGCCAGGCATACCGACGAGGTTGAGACCACGATCTACACCGCGAGCGTGGGACACGGTGAGGCTCGGGAGCTGATCCGCCTGAGCGGATGGCTGGACTACCTTTCTTGGTCACTGGATGGCCGCTGGATCGCAGCGACGCATTACATAGACGATGGCAGCGGCACGGGCATCTTCGAATCCCGGATTCTGTTCCTGGAGGTCTCGCCGGCGGGCGAGCTCATCGGGGGACCCAGGTACGTCGGGGATCCGATGGTCTCGTATTGGGGCAACGTCTGGCTACCGGACAGTCGGGGTATTCTGACGACCGGCTTGGAAGGCAACGTGTGGCTCATGCCGGTCGATCCCAACGAGAGCCCGGTGGCACTGACTCGTGATGACCCGGGCTTGGCGTATAACTTCGTCCTCTCGCCGGACGGGCGCCGTATCGCCTACAGCAGTCGAAGGTCGCGTGGCAGCTCGCTGTGGCTGGTGGACCTGAGCGAGGCGTTGCAGGTGGGCGGCAACTGATACGATTGGAAGATCCGAGCCTGAAAGGGGGTGGCACTGCTGCAGGCGGTGCCACCCCCTTCGTGTCTTCGAGCGGGGAACCCGGCCGGGCCCGACTCTCGTTGACCTCGTGTAGCCGTCCAACGGAACGAGGGTCAGCTTGAAGCATCTTCCTCTGCTATCGCTGTGTGTCGTGTCGGCCTGCGCCGACGGGCGGGGAGCGAGTTCTGCTAGCGTTCAGGAACGAGGCCCGCACCGAAGCGTCGAGGCCGATTCGTCGTTCGCACGGCTGATCGAGCGCCTCTCGGAGCCGGGCGGCTACTTCGACACCGACAACCTGATCTCGAACGAGAGGTCGTACCTGCACGTGGTGGGGGCGCTGGAGGAACTGGGGGTCCGAGGCGGCGCCTATATCGGCGTGGGTCCCGACCAGAACTTCTCCTACATCGCCGCCGTTCTGCCCGAGATCGCCTTCATCGTCGACATCCGACGGAACAACCTGCTCCAGCACCTGATGTTCAAGGCGCTCTTCGCCCTGACGCGCAATCGGTTCGAGTACCTGTGCCTGTTGCACGGGCGGCCGGTTCCGGATGATATCGAGTCATGGGCCGGGCGAGGCATCGACGAGATCGTCGACTACATTGATACGACGGCTGCGGGACCCGATCTGGCTGAAACGGTGCTTTCGAGGGTGGTGGACCGGGCGAGAGCCTTCGGCTACCCGCTCTCCGAATCGGATCTCGAGACGATCCGACGCTTTCACACGATGTTCATTTGGGAGGGCTTGAGCCTCCGCTTCCAAAGCCACGGGCGACGTCCGCGTCCCTATTATCCCACCTATCGGCAACTGCTGCTGGAGCGTGACCTCGGCGGCCGCCAGGCGAGCTACCTGGCCGACGAGGGGGCCTTCCAGTTCGTGAAGTCGCTGCAGCAACGCGACCTGATCATCCCGGTGGTCGGCGATTTCGCCGGCCGCCACGCCCTGCGCGCCGTCGGCGAGTACCTGCGCGAGCGCGGAACCCGCGTCTCGGCTTTCTATACCTCGAACGTCGAGCAATATCTGATGCGCGGCGGCACGTTTGACCGCTACACGCGGAACCTCGCCCAGCTTCCGAGGTCGGAGAACAGCGTTATCATACGTAGCTTCTTCGGTGGCAATTTCGGTTACCTTCACCCGCAGGCTGTCCCCGGCTACTACAGCGTTCAGTTGCTGCAGAGAATCGAGGACATGCTGAGCTATCAGACATCTGGGGGTCGCCTGTCCTACCTCGATCTGGTAACGCGGGACGCCGTCGACTTGCGGGCGGCGAGCGGCCAGTAGCGGTTCCAAAGGGGTTTCTTGCGCTCGTATCTCGGCGGCCTTTACTTGGAAGGTAAAGCTCTGCCCCAGGAGGTTGCCATGCCCATCGAGGTCACGAGCCCCGCCTTCGAGGACGGCGAGTCCATCCCCGTCCGTCATACCTGTCAGGGGGAAGATGTGTCGCCGGGGATCAGGTGGACCGGCGTTCCGGCGGAGGCGAAGAGCCTTGCGCTCATCTGCGACGATCCGGACGCGCCGGTGGGAACGTGGGTGCACTGGGTACTCTACGATATCCCGGCGGCGTTTTCCGAGTTGCCCGAGGGGATACCGCCGACGGAGATCACGCCCGACGGCGCCAAGCAGGGCCTGAACGATTTCCGGCGCTTGGGCTACGGCGGACCCTGTCCGCCGCCGGGTCGCGCGCACCGCTACTTCTTCAAGCTGTACGCGCTGGACATCGAGCCCGGGCTACCGGCGGGGGCTACGAAGGCCGACTTGCTGCGGGCGATCAAGGGTCACGTGCTGGACGAAGGCCAGCTGGTCGGGAAGTACGAGCGGAGCTAGCTACGGTCCCTAAGAACCGACAGATAGGCGCCCCACGGCCCGACCTGGTGGGAGTAGCCCTTCGCCATGACGCGGGCGATCTGGGCGATGTGACCCAGGTCGTGCACGGTCCAGGTCGCCAGCAGCTGCCGCAGCGTTACCTGGCCCAGCTCGGGGTGAGTTCCCGTCAAGTTCATCTGCTCCGGCGTCAGGTTCATAGCTTCCAGAGTCCGCAGGTTCTCTTTACGCATAGCCTCGAATGTGTCGAGCAGTTCGGCCAGCGTCTTGCCCCTACTCTCCTGAAACTGGGCAAAGCGGTCGAAGGGTGTGAACGTGCGCAGCTCGCCATGCTCAAGGATGATGCGCATGCGGCCGATCCAGTCGGTCTTCTCGCCGTGGATCAAGTGTCCGACGATATCGTAAGGCGTCCAGCTATCGGGGCCTTCGTCGCACCTGATCCAGGGGTCGGAGAGGTCAGCCAGCAGCGCGCGCAGCGTGGCCGGCGTGGCCCTGAGGATCTCTAGGGTTCGATCGAGTTGGAAATCCATCTTTGTCGACATCTCAAGATACCTCCGTCGAGCACTCCCTCGGGACTAGGAATACTCTAACCCTGTACGCTTAGGATGACCCTCTGGTGTCAGACGGGGAACTCATCCGGCGCCTGTTGCGTTCTAAGAGTTGAAAAGGTCATCGAGTGAGCGACCTGCAACCCTGCGACGATGCAGAGCGTCTAATATAGTGAAAGGGGCGCTGAAACCGGGCGACCGAAAACGACGTAAGGTGAGACAGAGGAAACGTAATTAGAGGAGCAAACATAGATTTCCTTCCTGTCCAGGTGGCACTGGACAGTTATCCCACGTGAAACCCTACCACTAACTCCGCAATGTGATGGGGCCGGGTCAAACCGGCCCCGTTTCGTTTTGGCTCGTTAAGACATCACTTCGGCCGACGTTTCAAACGATCGAGCTGTCGCCTCTCCTTCTTGCTGGGCCTGCCACCCTCGCGGAACGAGTATTGGGGTGCAGCCTTGCGCTGTGCCCTGAGGCTCTCCCGCGCCTGGATACTCTCTGGTGTCTCCTCGTAGAGGGTCGCCGCCTCCTTGGCCGGCCCGCGCCGCTCCGAAAGTCTCTGGACCACGAGCTGGTACTCGTGCGGCCCCTTGCGCACGCGGACCCGGTCGCCGACGTGCAGGTGGGAGGCGCGCTTGGCGCGCCGGCCGTTCACCTGCACCTTGCCGCCGCTTACCGCCTTGGCGGCGAGCGAGCGCGTCTTGAAGAAACGTGCTGCCCACAGCCACTTGTCCAGCCGAACCGCCTCTACCGCCATGTCTCCTCCTCGGCACCATCGTCGCACCTCGCCCCCGTCGGCGCAACGACGGGTCTTTCAAGCGGGGTTCCACGCGACCGCAAACTTTACATCTTTCCGGCTTCTCAACGGGCCCTGAAGAGCTTGAGCCGAAGCGGCAATCCCCGCCCTGGAGCCGGACGGGTGAAGCGGAGGCGCCTTCAGAATCCTGAAACCGAGCGCGGCACGAAGCGTTAGTGGGTCGAGACCTAAGACCCGGTGAGGCTGAATTGAAACTCTCGGACACCGCCATTCGGCGGCCGGTATTGGCCGCCATGATGAGCCTTGCACTGATCCTCTTCGGGGGGATCGGCTACTTCCGGCTACCCGTGCGGGAATTCCCGGACGTCGACGCGCCGATCGTCTCGGTCACGACCGTCCTGCGGGGTGCCAACCCCCGGGTGATGGAATCGACGGTCACCGACATCCTGGAAGAGGAGCTGAGCACGATTCCAGGCCTGCGCACGCTGACCAGCTCGAGCGCCGAGCAGGTGAGCAACATCACACTGGAGTTCACGCTCGATCGGGAGATCGAGGAGTCCGCCCAGGATGTGCGTGACAAGGTGTCGCGCGTGCGTGGCCGGCTTCCACAGGAGATCGAGGAGCCGGTGGTCACCAAGCAGGACGCCGACGCCCAGCCGTTCTTCTGGCTGTCGCTCTCCGGTGAGAACTACGACCTGCTGCAGCTCTCGGACATCGCCGATCGCGAGGTGAAGTCGCGGCTGCAAACGCTGCCGGGCGTCGGTCGCGCGCAGGTGTTTGGCGAGCGGCGCTACTCGATGCGTATCTGGCTGGACCCCGCCGAGCTGTCGGCGCGTGGACTCACCGTCCAGGACGTCGAGTCGGCGATCCGCAGCCGCAACGTCGAGATCCCGGCGGGCCGCATCGAGTCGGAGAGGCGCGAGTTCACGGTCCGTTCGCTGGGCGAGCTGAAAACTCCGGATGAGTTCGCGAACCTTACCGTCGCCAACCAGGGTGGGCAGCTGGTGAAGCTGCGCGACCTGGCGCGGGTCGAGCTGGGGCCCGAGAACGAGCGCAGCTCGTTGCGCTTCAAAGGCACGTCAGCCGTGGCGATCGGTGTCATCCGGCAGTCGAAGGCGAACCTGATCGAGATATCGGACGCGATTCGCAACGAGCTGCCGTCAATCAATGCGGCACTGCCCCCGGGGTTGGAGCTTGAGACTGCCTTCGATTCGTCGGTCTTCGTGCGTCGCTCGATTCAGGAGGCGCAGGAGACGCTGCTGATCGCCGCTTCCCTCGTCGTGCTGATCATCTTCGTTTCGCTGCGCAACCTGAAGGCGACGATCATCCCGGCACTGGCGATCCCGACATCGATCGTATCCGCGTTCGGACTGCTGTACTTCCTCGGCTTCACCATCAACAACCTGACGCTGTTGGCACTGATCCTATCGATCGGCATCGTGGTGGACGACGCGATCATCGTGATGGAGAACGCGTACCGGCACCAAGAAGAGCTTGGTGAGAACCCGGAGACGGCGGCGATCAGAGGGACGCGGGAGATCGCCTTCGCTGTGATCGCCACCACGATCGCCCTGGTGGCCGTGTTCTCGCCGCTGGCGTTCCTGAGGGGCACGACGGGCCGGCTGTTCAACGAGTTTGGCATCGCGATGGCCGGCGCGGTGGTCATCTCCAGCTTTATCGCGCTGACGCTGACTGCGATGGCATCGGCCAAGATCCTCCGGGTACCGAAGAGCCATGGCCGGGTATTCATGGCCTTCGAGAAGGGGGTCCTAGGGCTCTCCGCCGGCTACTCGCGTACCTTGGCCTGGGCGGTGAGACACCGCGGTTGGGTGATCGGCGGCGCCGTCGCGACCGTCTTATTGGCGGTCGTCATATTCCGGGCGTTGGAGCGCGAGTTCGTACCGCCCGAGGACCGTGGGTTCTTCGTCGTCATCACGGTGGCGCCGGAGGGTGCGACGTTGGCGTATACGGACAGCTATCAGCGTCAGATAGAGGCTATACTCGAGAGGACAGAGGACATCGAGGCCTACTTCAGCGTGGTGGGCTTCGGCGGTCGAGTTAACAGCGGTATCGTGTTCACGCGCTTGATCGACTGGTCGGACCGCGATCGCTCGGTGCACGAGATCATCGGTGAGGTGCAGCCCCAGTTCTTCGCCATACCGGGCGTCTTCGCGTTCGCCAACAATCCGCCGGCTTTCGGGTTCGCCAGCCCGGTCCAGTTCGTCGTCCGGCATCCGGACTTCGATTCGCTGGCCGCCGGGATGGATCGGCTGGTGGCGCGCGCCAGAGGAATACCCGGCCTGATCAACGTCGACACCGACCTGCGCGTCAACAAACCCGAGCTTGCCGTGACCTACGACCGCGACAGGGCGGAGGACCTGGGAGTCGAGATCCGCGACGTCTCGTCCACTCTGCAGACTCTGCTGGGTGGCCGGCGCGTGAGCACGTTCACGCGAGCCAACAAGCTGTACGACGTCATGGTCCAGCTGGAGCCGCAGGACCGCGCGACGCCCAGTCAGATGGCGGGGCTCTACGTGCGTGGCCGGGACGGCGCGCTGATCAAACTGGACGCCGTGACCCGGGTCGACGAGGGCGTCGGTCCGCGCCAGCTCAACCACTTCAGTCGCGTTCGCTCGTTCACGCTGTCGGGCAACCTGGCGCCGGGATTCACCCTGGGTGCCGCGCTCGATTCGCTGACCGCGGCGGGTGCGGAGGTTCTGCCGCCGGGCAGCAGTGTGGCGCTCGCCGGCGAGTCGCGCGAGCTGGAGGAGAGCGGCAACGCGTTGTACTTCGCCTTCGTACTGGCCCTCGTGGTGGTCTACATGGTGCTGGCGGCGCAGTTCGAGTCGCTGATCCACCCGTTCACGGTGCTTTTGTCCGTGCCGTTGGCCGTGACGGGTGCACTGCTGACGCTGCTGCTGGCCGGCTCGACGCTCAATCTCTACAGCCAGATCGGGATGATCCTGCTGATCGGACTGGTGAGTAAGAACTCGATCTTGTTGGTCGAGTACGCCAACCAGCTCAAGGCGAAGGGAATGGGTACGGTACAGGCGATGCTCGAGTCGGGCCGGATCCGTCTGCGGCCGATTCTGATGACGGCGACGGCGACCGTATTCGGCGCCATGCCCATCGCTCTGGGGTTGGGCGCCGGTTCCGCCAGCCGCCGGCCACTGGGCTATGCCATCGTCGGTGGGCTGATCTTTTCGTCGGTTCTGACGTTGTACCTCGTGCCCGTCGTGTACGTGCTCCTCGACTCGCTCAAGGAGCGCATGGCGCGGCGCGCACCAACGCTAGAAACGGTAGAGGCACAATGATTCTGGCGCTGATCGCGTTGCTCCAGGTCGCGGCCGCGGGCCCGGCACCGCAGGTCGGGCCGCTGGTACAGGGTCCGCCGGCAACCGACACGATACCGCGGGTCACGCTCGAGGAAGCGTTGCGCGCTGCGGCACGGCTCGACCCGAACTACGTGGCCGCGCTGGGCCAGATCGGGAACGCGAGTTGGGTGAGACGCTCGGCCTACGCCGTCTTCGTTCTGCCCTCCGTCTCGATCTCGACGTCTTTGACGAAGGCGTCGGAACCGTTCTTCAACCTCGGGACTGGCGGCCTGGCGGACCAGATCGTCGATGCGCGAATCAACGTCAGCTACAACCTGATCCGGGGCGGCGCGAAGTTCTTCGAGCTGCAGAGGGCACGTGCCGCGATGGAGAGCGCGGAGGCTAGCGAGGTGCAGGCGCGCTTCAACACGGCGCTCCTCACAGAGGCGGACTTCAACAACGTGATCGCCGAGCGCGAGCTGGTTCGTGTGGCGAGCGAGCGAGTACGCCGGGCTGGGGAACAGCTGGCCGTGGCCCGGGCACGGGTCGTCTCGGGGGCGGCGGTACGGACCGACTCGCTGCAGCTATTGCTCGAGCTTACGCGCGCCAGCGTCGACCTGTTGCGCCAGCAGGCGAGCCTGCGGGTGGCACAGGTACAACTGGGGCGGCGCGTCGGCGTGCCAGGACCCGCGGATGCAGTCCCGGTCGATACGCTGCCGGCGCCGGAGCTACCGGTCAGTGAGGATAGCGCGGTAGCGGAGGCACTGGCTCAGGGGCCGGAGTACCGCATCGCCTTGGCCGAGGAACGGGCGGCGAACGCCGCGGCCAAGGCTGCCTATGGAGTGTACCTGCCGCAGGTGGATCTGTTCGCGTCCTGGCAGGCGTTTGACGAGGGCTTCTTTCCCGATGCGACATCGCGAACGGCTTGGGGCTTTCAGATCAGCCTGCCGATCTGGAACAATGGGCAGCGCGAGATCGCTCTCTCGCGAGCCAAGGCGGACCGCGATGTCGCTCGGGCGGTTCGCCGCGACGTCGAGTTGGCCGTTCGGCGCGACGCGATCGAAGCGTATCAGGCTTACGTCACGGCACGGGCCAGCGCCGAGCTGGCCCGGCAGGCGGTGATCGTTGCGCGGGAGAACCTGGACGTACAAGAGACCCGCTACCGGGCCGGCGCTACGACCATCCTGGACCTGGTGACGGCCCAGGTCTCGCTGTCGGAGGCCGAGGCGGGACTTGTGCAGGCGCGATTCTCGACCCGTCTGGCGCTGGCCGGACTGGAGGCGATCTTAGGACGAAGGCTATTCACTAATAGAGGATATTGACGGTGAGATCGATATTGCTGTCTGTGATCGCGGCAGCCGCGCTGGCGGCCTGCTCGAGTGCAGAGCCGAACAGCGGCGGAGGGCCGGGGACGAGCGGCGGACCGATGGGCATTCCGGTCGAGGTCGCGGTCGCGGGCCGCGACACCGTGGTGGACGCGATCGTCGCGACCGGCCAGATCGAAGCGCTCCAGTCCATCGAATTGCGGCCGGAGGTTGACGGGCGGTTGGTGGAGATCTTCATGCGCGAGGGGGCCGAGGTGGCCCGTGGGACACCGCTGTTCAAGATCGATGATGCGGAGTTGCGGGCCCAGGTCGCGCGCCTGGAAGCGGAGCGCGACCGAGCGGTCCAGGCGTTTGAGCGCACGCGCCAACTCATAGAGCAGAGCGCTTCGTCGGAGGCCGACCTGGAGGCGGCCGAGGCGAACGCCAGGAGCACCCAGGCACAGCTCGATCTCCAGCAGGTGCGGCTCGACCGGACGGTGGTTCGTGCGCCGTTCTCGGGGCTGGTCGGCGCCCGGCTGGTCAGTCTGGGCGACTACGTGACTTCGGCGACGCGCCTCGTCACCTTGCAGACCGTCGATCCTCAGCGCGCGGTCTTCCAGATCCCGGAGCGCTACGCCCAGCGCCTGAGGCTGGGTCAGGAGGTGACCTTCCGCGTGGCAGCGTTGCCCGACGTCGAGTTCACCGGGGTCGTCGACTTCGTCGACCCGGTCGTCGCGCTTCCCGCCCGCACCATCGCAGTGAAGGCGGAGGTCCCGAACCGCAGCCGCGACCTCAAGGCCGGGATGTTCATCGAGGTACGCCTGGCCACCGACGTTCGGCCCGACGCCGTCGTCGTGCCAGAGGACGCGATCCTGCCGCTGTCGGGGGGCGATTTCGTCTGGGTAGTCTCGGAGGGTGCGGCCTCGCGTCGCCAAGTCGAGCTCGGCGTCAGGATCCCGGGGTTCGTCGAGATCCTCAGCGGCGTCGACGCCGGAGAACAGGTGGTCGTCGGTGGGCTCGAAAGGCTCTCTGAAGGTGCGCCCGTGACGCCGACCGTCGTCGAGCGCTAGCCGCCCAGAGAGGGTGGCCGGTAGCCGGTGGTCAGTTGTCGGCCCTAATCAGTGCGGCGGCCTGGTGACTGCGAAAGCCGACAGTGAACTGTCCTACCGATTACCGACCACAGACTACCGTACACTGGCTACCGAAGTGCAGCCGCGTACCGACGCGCGACCTCATCCCAGTCCACCGTGTTCCACCAGGCTTCGATGTACTCGGGACGCCGGTTCTGATACTTCAGGTAGTAGGCGTGCTCCCACACGTCGATACCAAGAATCGGTGTGCGGCCCTCGAGGAGCGGGCTGTCCTGGTTCGGCGTGCTCTCGACCAGCAGCTTTCCGCCCGACTCGACCGATAGCCAACCCCAGCCGCTGCCGAAGCGGCTGGCCGCCGCGTCGCTTAGCTGTCCCTTGAAGCCGGCGAAGTCGCCGAACGCGTCCTTGATCGCCTTCGCTACCTCGCCGCTCGCCTCACCGCCGCCGCTCGGGCCCATGATTGACCAGAACAGTGTGTGGTTCGCGTGACCACCGCCGTTGTTGCGGACCGCTGTCCGAATGTCCTCCGGCAGCTCGCTCAGCTGGCCCAGCAACTTCTCAACCGGCCAATCGGCCAGCTGCGGGTGCTTTTCCAGCGCCGCGTTCAGCTTGCTCACGTAGCCGGCGTGGTGCTTCCCGTGATGGATCCGCATCGTGGTCTCGTCGACGTGCGGCTCCAGGGCAGCGAAGTCGTACGGCAGTGCTGGAAGTTCGTGGGGCATGACCGTCCTCCTGCGGGAATATCGAGTGTGCGCTTTCTTGTGAATCGTGCGGGTGGAATAAAGCAATGAGGGGGGAGTGGCGCAATGGTATTGATAATCAATCTCACTCCCGGCCCGAAAACGGTCGCTTGCCTGACACCCCTGCCCGGCCGCCTGAAGCTTGGCCGACGGCCGCTACGTAGTACGGGGTGAGCTTCCAAGTGTCAGCGGGAGGAGCTACTGTAAGAGCCTAGAGCCATGTGAGCCAACCGGAAGAGGGCACGATGTTTCTTGGGCTGAGAACAGTGGCCTACGAGGTCGACGACCTCGAGAAGGCGAAGGAATGGTACAGCCGGGTGTTGGGATTCGGGCCGTACTTCGATGAGCCGTTCTACGTTGGGTTCAACGTCGGTGGATTCGAGCTCGGGTTGCACCCGGTGGAGGAGGAGGCGCCGCTGGGCGCTGGGGGCACGCTGGCCTACTGGGGCGTGGAGGACATCGAGGCGGTGATGGCCAGATTGGAGGAGCTGGGGGCACCGGTGCACAGCGAGATCCAGGATGTCGGAGAGGGTATCTTGGTGGCGTCGGTGATCGATCCCTTCGGTAACTTGCTGGGGATCATTGAGAACCCCCACTTTGGGAAGTAGGACGGTCAGACCAGTTGAGTAATTGAGCAATCGAGCAATCGAAGTCGGATGGTCGAATTACTCGGCTGTTCTGATCTCCATGCCTCTCCCTACATTCCCCACTCCCAGTAACTCGGCCCGATTCGGAGGTTCCGAAGCCAGTCGACGGGCCAGGAATAGCGGAGCAACACGGCGAGCCAGCCGTGGGAGAGCGCCAGCGTGATCAGGTTCGGATTGCGCTCGAAAAGGCGGCACCAAACGTAACCCCCCACCAGGGTCACGAGCGCCAGCGGCCAGTTGGGCCAATGAACCGAGGCGAAGAGCGCTGCGGCGGCGGCAGCGGCAATGCCCGGTTGGGCGATTGCCCCCCGCAGCCGACGATACGTGAACGACTGCATCGCATACTGCTGGATCAGCCCCCAGAATGGGTACACGAAGAACGATTGGACCATCCGGTCGCGGAAGTGAGGCCCCCCCGAAACCACCCCGACTGCTAGGATTAGGGCCGCCCCGATCAGGGTTGCCAGCCCCACCTCGTGGGCCGACGCCCGGAGATTGTCAAGGCGCAGGCCGAGATCACGCAGACGGTCCCGGTGGATTATGTTGGAGGCGAAGGGGATGAGAACGATGACCACCAGAAAGGGGATCCGCAGCCAGTCGTTGTCTGTTGGCCGAATCACCCACGAGTAGGCGACCGCCAAGCTGACGAAGAGCAGGGGCTCGAGGACGGGCCGGGCGGTCAGTCTCTTGCGCAAAGAGTCGGCGGGGTCCCTAATCTGGCTCGCTTCCATCGAACAGTCCTCGGCTGCTGCAGCAGCCCATCAGTTGTGCGCGGCGCCGGCGGCGCGCCCCATGCTGGGCGGGCGACCCGGCCGGCGCATGGTGCCGGAAGCGCACCATTTACAGCACTCGTTGGCGTGGCGCAACCGCTCCCGCGGTGGCGGCCGGAAATTTGCAGTCTGCGGCATGGCAAGCTATTAATAGTCGTTGCACAGCAGATCGCGGATTCCCTGTAATACAAGGAGGTCTCCGGCTATGCAGCGACGCGAGGCTGACAGCGTAGGTGTCGGTCAGCAACCGTTCCCGGTCCAGGCAGCGCCCCGCCCGCTGCGTTTCCGTGCGGAGGCGGAGCCAGGGGGGGACCCCATGCGTCGCCGCTGGCAGGCCATCTTCTCCTATGGGGAAGGCTGGTCGCGCTTCCGTTTAGTGGTCAACCTGAACCGCAACACGCTGACCTTCCACCGCTCTCTCGACGTTGACTACAGCGCCATGCTGAGGGTGCTGGCCGGCAAGTCCACGGGCTCGCTGACCCCGCTGCCGCCGCCGACCGCCAAAGTTGAAGCGCTCACCTTCGACACCGAGATCATCGGTCTGAAAATGTCGCGGGTGGACGCGGGAGCGTTCAGGGCGGGTCCGGCGGGCGATTGGCTGGTCGTGCAGGCCTTTGTGCCACGCGGATCCGAATCGTTCCTGCTGGGCGTGAACGACCGGCTGAACGCGGCCGAGATAGTGATCCCGCGGGCCGAGGCGGTAACCCCGGTCGTGTACGCGCTGACGCAAGTTTTCGGCTAGTTCCAGCTCGATCTCCAGGTCTGGCGGGAACGACGCCGGCGCTTATAATTACTGGCCCGCCAACAACTGAAATTCGTAATCGGCTCCCGCCATCGATGTCCGTAGGTTCGGCCGGAGGGCGTACGAGTATGATTCAGCCCGAGGTCCAGGAGGTCGCCGGCGTTTTCAGGGGCGAACTGCGTTGGATGTTCGGCCCGTACCCGGCGCTGATCCCCGACAGCGGCTGGCCGTCGGTGGGGATCCTGGACGCTCTTTGCCGCGGCATGAGAGGTCGCAGCGTCTTGACGGAGAGCGAGAAGATCTTCGTCTCGGGTGCGGCGGCCCACTTGGGCGAGCTGGTGCACACCTGCTGGCAGGCCTTCACACCAGAAGTGCGGGTACAGCACGAGGACGGAATCGTCTGCTCTGCGCACGAAGCCGACGGTTCGGCGTACCGGCTACCGCTGGAGAATGCGATCCTCGCGACACTGCGGGATCCCAAGCTCCCACAGCAACTGCCGCCTCACCTGCCGTATAGCCCGGCCAGCGATCGGCATGCGCTAGAGCTGTTCGGGCTCGCCGCCTGCTTGGGCATCAGTGCCTTCGGTGAAGGCCCCTGGGCCGAGCTACAGACGAACGGTCTCTCAGACCGTGTCGACGTTGTCGTGCCGCTCCTGGCGGAGCAGTGTGCCGCTCACTACGCGACGCTGCACCCCGAAGAACACCTCGGCCAGAAGTCGGATCTATACCGAAAGCTGATCTGGCCGCTCACGCTGTGCGATGGTGAGCGCGCCTATGAGGAAGCGGGCGCCAATCTGCTCGCCTATCTCGACGGGGCTCTGGCGGTAATACGCGGCGCGCTACCGCTGCTGAGGAACCTGGCGAGTTACCCCAGCGGAACTGTGAGGGGTGCGGCGCTAACCTGTCTTGTTCTTGACGAGCGGGTACCGGTGTCGGGCGAGCTGCTGGAGATCGCGGCCGACCACTTTCAGGGCAGAGCGGCAGCGTTCCGAGAAGCCGCCATCGCGCTGGCGGCCGAGCGCGGCCGAAACATCGACTGGCTCCACGGCGGTGCGAATCCGGAGGCGCGGTTCCGTTACGAGCGGCAACTGTCGTTGCTGCCGCTGGTACACATGCCGTTCGAGATGTGTGTCGATCCGGCCAATCGGGAGCTGGCGGCCGCTTTGGTGTCGATGGAGGCTGCAGATGCGACCGCGACCCTCGAGCAGCGGCTGGCAACGGGTCGCCGTCACCCGAAGTTGCTTTTCCAGCAAGCTATCCTAAGGCGCTGGTTGGGTGACATCGAGGAGGCGGAGTTGTTACTGGAGGAGATCGTGCGTGATCACCCCGAGGGGCTGGATGCTGATTTCTATCTGGAGGCGGGGGTGAGTGCCCTGGCTCTGGGCCATCTGGATGACGCTATCACGCGGTTGGAGCGGGCGTTGGCGCTGGGCGAAAAGCGCTTCCAGGTCGCATCGATTCTGGGCCATGCCTACGCCCAGGCCGGTCGCCGCGAGGAAGCGGTCGCTGCATTCGGCGAGGCGATTTCCAGAGGCCACCTCCCCTCTGACGTCCTCGTCAGTCGCGCCGACGTCCAGCGCGAGATGGGTCAGCAGGAGGGCTACTCGCGAGACCTGGCGGCTGCGGCGGCTGTCTACCCGTTCAACCCGCGTGTGGTAGAGCGCGTGATGGCCGGCTACGTCGAGGCCTGACCCCCTCGCTTTAGGGCCGCCAGCGGCCGGCTTTGCCGCCTGCCTCGCGGACTCGCGTCACCACATCTGCGAAGCTGGGACCGAGCGCTTCCGCTGCCTCCTCCAGGCTGGCGAACGAAAAGTCACGAGACACGTAGCCGCTGCCCTCGCTGTAGGTAGCGACGACGTTCAGGCCACCGTCTTCTCGGACCTCCCACTTGGCCCAGATCGGTTTGCCACCGGTCTCCAAGGCGCCTCCTTCGCCGGAGCGGTCGAATCGACACGGTAAGGCGGCCCGCCCCTCCGGTCTAGACGCTGCCGTTGCCCGTCTGGCGGCGTGCCGCTATGCTAGATAGGTCATCCCAAACTACATCAGGACTAGAGAGCCAGCGGTTTTCAGCAGCTCACACCTAGCAGGAGGAGCGTCATGAAAATCACCAAACTCGCCTTGGTACTGGTGCTCGTTCCGTGCCTGGGCCTCGTAGCCTGCGCCGAGCAGGCGGGCGAAGAAGGGGCCCAGACCATGGAAATGGCGATGACTGTCGACCTGGAGGCCGTCGCTGAAGCGTTCGCCGCGGCGCGAGCCGAGTACGTGCGGGCGTTCGAGGCCGGTGACGCCGCCGCACTCGCAGCCTTGTATACCGAGGACGCGATCCGCCTACCGCCGGATGCAGAGGTGTTGAAGGGCAGGGCGGCGCTGGAGCAGGGTTTTGCCGCGGCGATTGCGGAAAGCACCAGCCGGGAGCTTACGATCACCCAGACCGACATGGGTGCCAGCGGCAACCTGGCCTACAGCATAGGCACCTTCAGCGCGACCTACCACGTAGAAGGTGTCGCCGACCCGGTTATGGACGAGGGCGAGTATCTCGTCGTCTCGAAACTGACGGAGGACGGCACGTGGAAGATCTACGCTCACATGTCAACCAGCAGCTTGCTTGAAACGCAGTAGTTGAAGGGCGGCTCGCACGCGAACGGGCCCCGCGGTGACTGCTCGCACCGCGGGGCTCGTTGTTCCATGGGTTGGGCGTGCCCGACTAGATTGCGCGGCCCGCCTCGATGGCCTCGGGCAGTAAGAGCATCCCCCCGTATAGCGCGGTACCGACGATACACCCAGCGGCTCCCGTCCGCCGAATCGTGACTACGTCATCGGCCGTCGCCACACCGCCGCCGAGGATAACCAGAAAGCTCTCGGAGATCATCCGCCGAGCGAAGTCGAGGTTGGGGCCGATCAGCGTGCCGTCACGCATCACGTCGGTGCAGACGATCCAGCGCACGCCGATCGTGCTGAGGTTGGTGAGCACGTCCTCCAGGTGCGGCGTCGCTTCCATGACCCGACCCTGAATCACCAGGCGCTCGTCTCGCAGGTCCAGGGCAGCCGCCACCTGGTCGGGCCCGAAGTGCTCCAGCAGCTTGTAGATGAGCCGCGGCTCCTCCACTGCCGCGGTACCGAGTACGATGCGGTCGATCCCCGCTCCCAGAAGACGGTTTGCGACGGAGAACGTTCGCACTCCTCCGCCGACCTGAATCCGTGCCTCCACGCGCTCACGGATGCGGAAGATCCACTCGAGGTTCTTACCCTTGCCAAGACGGGCGCCGTCCAGGTCGACTATGTGCAGTGCTTCGGCACCCTGGTCCACCCAACCCCGTGCTACAGAGAGCGGATCGTCAGAGTGCACGATCGCCTCATCGAACCGGCCCTGCTGCAGGCGGACACAGCGACCTTCCAGCAGATCGATTGCAGGGTAAATCAGCATCCTCGGTCGGCGGACTCCGAAATGGAAACGTCCATCCCGAGGGAATGGACGGCATGGCTCTCATCGCTCTCGCGCCTATGATACCCGGGGAGGTCTAACTGTCAAGCATGGTAGAGCTACTTTCGGCCGTCCTCGCGTCGAGCGTACTTTCGCTGCGGAGCACGGTGCCTGGGCGCAGAGAGGGTGCGATGAGCGACCAACAAGGACAGCCTGACTCGCCGGTCCTGCGAACGGACAGATTGACCCGGGTGGTGGAAGGGCACACCCTGATCGATCAGGTCTCGATCGAAGTCCGACGCGGCGAAGTCGTTGCCGTTACTGGACCTAGCGGCTCGGGAAAATCCTCGCTGCTGCGCCTGCTCAACCGGCTCGATGAGCCGAGCGGTGGTACAGTCTATCTGGACGGCCGCGATTACCGGGAGATACCACCCCGGGAACTGCGGCGCCGGCTGGGAATGCTGCTGCAGCGTCCCTTCCTCTTCCCGGGCACCGTGGCCGAGAACCTCGCATTCGGTCCGGGGGCGCACGACGAGGAGCTGGCGGATGAAACGATCGCCGAGCTGCTGGATAAAGTCGGACTACCCGGCTACGCCGAGCGCGATGTCCGCCGGCTATCCGGTGGCGAAGCGCAGCGAGTTTCGCTGGCACGTACGCTGGCCAACCGCCCCGAGGTACTTCTGCTGGACGAGCCGACATCGGCGCTGGATGAAGCCGCCCAGCTGGGCGTGGAAGAGTTGATCTGCGGTATTATCAACGCTCAGGGGCTCACGTGCATCATTGTGACGCACGATAGCGACCAGGCGACGCGGATGGCCGGCCGTACAGTTCTGTTGGAGGCCGGCCGGGTGGTGAGCCGCTGATCGATATCACGGAGCTTACGAATGCTGTCAGGATTCTTTGGCGACACGTTACAGCTGGGTATCGCGCAGGCGGTGATCAGCGCGGTCTTGGCGCTGGCCGTCGTCTATGTCGCACGGCGCAACGAGATCCATTTGGAGCGCGAGACCGCCGTGGCGCTGCTGCGCGGGTTCGTTCAGATCGTCGCGGTGGGATCGATACTGGTCCTCGTGTTTCGCGGCCCGTCGTGGACCAGTGTCTTCGTCCTCCTCTTCATGATGCTCGCTGCGGCGGCCACCTCGGCACGCCGGGCGCAGGGTATCTCGGGGGCGTTCGTCGTTTCCTTCTACGGCATTGCCGGCGGCGCCGGTGTCGTGATCGCTTCGATGACCGTGCTGGGCGTTATTGACGCGCGCATGGCTTCGCTCATCCCGGTGGGCAGCATGATCATCGCGTCGGCGATGAACTCGGTGGCTCTCGCACTCGAGCGCTTCCGCTCCGAGCTGGCGGCGAGCGTGGGGCTGATCGAGGCCGGCCTGGCGTTGGGAGCGGATCCCAACCGGGTCGTAGCGCCGCACGTGGAGGCGGCTGTCAGCGCCGCGATGATCCCGCGGATCGATACGCTCAGGGCGTTGGGCATCGTTTGGATCCCCGGCTTGATGGCCGGGATGGTCCTGGCCGGCAGTGATCCCATCTACGCGGCGATCTATCAGTTTGTCGTGGTCGCGATGATCGTTGCGGCGTCGGGACTCTCTTCGGTGATCTCCACGCTGTTGATCCGGGGTCGCGCCTTCTCAGCGGCCGAGCAGCTGGTGATTTAGGGAATCGGGGATTCGGGGAGTCGGGGAGTTGGGGGGGTGCGTAGAATCCCTACCCGCGCGCCGGGGGCCTGCCTATTATGCCCGGTATCAAGGCCGCTCACTCCCGGACAGCGACACCGGCGGATGGACCAGGCACGGAGGTTGTGGGATGTTGGAGATCGATGGCCGTAGCCTAACACTTGAAGATGTGGAGCGCGTCGCCAGTGGGCTGGAGACGAACGTCACCGTTTCCGCCGATGCGAGGCGAGCGATCGACGCCTCGCGCCAGGTCGTAGAGCGCGTCTTGGAGAGCGGCGATCCCGTCTACGGTGTCACCACCGGGTTCGGCCGGTTGTCTGAGATCGCCGTCCCGCCGGAGAGACGTCTCGAGATGCAGGAGAATCTGGTGAGGAGCCACGCGTCGGGCGTCGGGGGAACGCTCGATCGCGAGGTTGGCCGTGCGGTGATCTTGATTCGCGCCAACTCGCTCGCCCGCGGTAACTCGGGCGTCCGCTATGAGGTCGTCGAGTTACTCCTCTCATTGCTGCGATCTGGAATAGACCCGCTGATCCCGGAGTTCGGGTCTGTAGGAGCGAGCGGCGATCTAGCGCCGCTGGCGCACGTAGCGCTCTGCCTCATGGGGGAGGGAAACGTGCACGGCGATGCGGGGCCGGTACCTGCACGGTCGGCGCTGGAGAGAGCCGGGCTCGAGCCGACCACGCTGCTGGAGAAAGAGGGATTGGCGCTCATCAATGGAACGCAGGCGACGACCGGGCAGGGCGTTCTTGCGTTGTTGGCAGCCGAGCAGGCGGTGGAGACCGCCGAGCTCGCCGGCGCGATGTCGCTGGAGGGACTGCTCGGTACGCCAACACCATTTGATGAGCGCGTACATGCCAACCGGCCGCACCCGGGTCAGATGACCAGCGCGTCTCGACTACGCGGGTTGCTGAGAGAGAGCGAGATACGCGAATCGCATCGTCACGGTGATCCGCGAGTCCAGGATGCCTATTCGCTGCGCTGCATGCCGCAAGTGCACGGTGCAGCGCGCGATGTGATGAGGTTCATCCGTGGCGTTTTAGAGATCGAGGTGAACAGCTCGACGGACAATCCACTGGTCTTCGCAGCTGCCGGTGAGATCGTCAGCGCGGGTAATTTCCATGCGCAGCTAATCGCCGAGGCCCTCGATTTCTTGGCGATCGCTTGCACCGACCTGGCTGCGATCAGCCAGCAGCGCATCGAGCGCTTGCTCAACCCCGATCTCTCCACACTGCCGGCATTTCTGGCAAGAGACCCCGGCGTCGAGTCCGGTCTGGCGATCGCCCAGGTGACCGCGGTGGACCTGCTAAGCGAGATGCGTGTCCTGTCGCATCCGGCGAGCGTCGACACTGTTACGACGAGCGCCAACAAGGAAGATCACGTGTCCATGGGCATGGCGGCGGCGCGTAAGGCACGCCGTGCCGTGCGCTGTCTGCAGTACGAACTGGCAATCGAGCTGATGTGCGCCGCTCAAGCGCTCGAATTCCTCGAGCCCCTTAAGCCCGGCTTGGGCGTTGCGGAGGCTTACCAGCTCATTCGCCAACGCATTCCGCCGCTTGACGGCGATCGTGTGCTGAGCGATGACATCGAGCAGCTTCGTGAACTGGTGGACAGCGGTGAACTAGTTGATATCGTACTCAAGCATGCGACGAGCACAGCCGGCTGATGATCCCGCGCGATGAAACTGGCGCGGCACCGGAGTCGTACGGAGGGCTGAGACTTCTAGGAAACTCAGTTAACCGAGAGCAGGCATAGATGGGGATCGTCTCCTGGATCATCTTTGGGTTCATCGCCGGAACGATCGCCAGGTTCATACACCCGGGCCGTGACCCCGGTGGTTGCCTGGTTACGATTCTGCTCGGCATAGGCGGCGCGCTCGTCGGCGGCTACGTCGGCACATCCCTCGGCTGGGGCCGGGTGAACGGTTTCGATATACGCTCGCTCGGGCTGGCGGTTATGGGCGCGCTCATCCTTCTCATCGTCTACCGGATGTTGTTCGGCAAGAAGAAGCGTTAGCTCTGTTGCCCCCTGCAGGGTAGTCGTAGATTGCCCCACCCTATGCACCGAGTCCTTCCTCAGCCCAACAGGAGCCGGTGTCCCCAATGCCCAAGGACGAACACGACCATCTCGTTAAGCGTCTCGAACAGCTCGAGCGCCAATCGGAGCAGCTCGATGTCGAGCTGAGGCGTCTGAGACGCGATCTGCTTCGCCATAAGAGTGCTGCCGCAGTATCAGCGGCCGTATCTGCGCCGCCGGCACCTTCAACGCCGCCGCCCGAAGCGGTGGAACCGGTAGCGCCGGAACCCACGGCACCACCACCGCCGGCGGCTGAGGCGGGCCGGAAGAGGGAGGCCATCGACGTCGAGTTCTGGCTCGGCGGTCGCGGTCTGCTCTTGATCGGCGTGGCGGCGGGTGTGTTCGCCGTCGGCTTCTTCGTCAAGGAAGCGATCGAGCGTGGCTGGATCGGTCCCACGATTCGCGTTCTGCTGGGTGCCGGGCTGGGGGTCGTTGCAGCGGTGGTCGGTGACCAGATTCGGGCTCGGGGATATCGAATCTACGGTCTGTGGCTGGCCGCCGGCGGCTTCAGTGCCATCTATCTCAGTCTCTGGGCCGCGGCAACCTTGTACGCCCTCCTCCCCACGGGTGCCGGGTTCGCGTTGATGGTCGTCGTGGTGGCCGCCGCAGCGGTCCTCGGGCTGCTCCGGAGCTCGGAGTCGTTCGTGGCTCTGGCGGCGGTGGGCGGCTACCTGGCGCCGGTGCTGCTGCAGATGGAATCGGCGTCGGTGCTCTTCGGCTTGGGTTATCTCGGTCTGCTCACCGGCACCGGTCTCTGGCTCGCCTACCGTGAGGGTTGGCTTTACCTGGCGGTGGTGGCAGTCCTCGGCGGAACCATCATGGCTCTCCTCAGCGAGGGCGAACCGCACCTGCACGGGACTTATCTCGCGCTGCTAGTGGCGGGCGCCTTGGTGACGGCCGAGCGGAGGCGCTGGCCAGGGCTAGCGATTCTGGCCGCGGTATTCGGTTGGCTTACGCTATTGGTGGGCAGCGGACAGTGGGAGATCACCGCGGTCAGCTTCTGTGCTTACGCAGCGGCCCTTGCTGCAGCGGGCTTGGGGATCGCCGCGCGCGCCGGGTGGGCCGGCCTGGGGGCGGTCACGGTGGCGGGCGGTACTCTGGTCATCCTCTCTAACGTCGGCGCTCCTGATGCGCACGGCATCTATCTGCTGGCTCTGGGCGCTGCAGCGCTGATACTGGCTCGCCGTGAGCGCTGGGTCGAGATCGCGCTGCTGACGATCGTCTTGACCTGGGCTGCGCTCTGGTTGGGCAGAGACGGTTGGAACATGCTGGGCCTTCAGTTCTCGCTTTATGCCGGCGGACTGTGGTTGATCAGCCTGATCGCATCGCTCGGCTTAGACGTGAGTGACATACGACCGGCGGAACGCTCCGAAGAGAGTGAGGAGGGTAAGGGTTCCACCGCGGGCGAGGTCGATCTGATCGAGGCCGTGCGAACCCTCATCGGGCCACAGGCCAGCGGTGTGCTCGTGACGGTCCTGCCGCCCTGGCTCTTCTACCTCTATGCGATGGTGGGCCTGGAAGACTCGGCATACGCCGAGTCGCGTGGCGCTATCGGTTTCGGTTTGGGTCTCGTTATCGGTTGCGTTTACCTGGCCCAGACGGTTTGGGGAACGAAGAACCTACGGGCCACGAGACTCACATGGTTGGCTGGGCTGGGCTATGCGTTCTGGCTGGTGGCGCCTTCGCTGCTCTGGGAGGGCGCCGCGCTGGCTCGGGTCTTTCTGCTCGAGGGTCTGGCCCTCGTGGCAGCCGGCGTCCTGTTGAGGACGGTCGAAGCGCGGGCGGCAAGTCTGGCGGCATTCGTACTCGCCGCCATGACGTACTATGGGGCCGCGGTGATTGAACGCCCTGAACTCGATGCCGCTTTCGTGGGCGCCTGGGCGCTCACTGCCCTGGCGGTGGCCGTCGGGCTAGCCGTCTGGGGAGTCGCGGTGGAGCGAGTCGAGAGCCCGGCGTCCTGGGAGTCGGGGATCCGGCCTATCGTGCTGCTCGTCGCCGCGGTCCTCTTCCTCGGGTGGGGGACGGTGGAGATCCAGCGCTTCTTCGAGCTGCTCGGCGAGGGCGATCGCTGGAACCTCGCCCGCGACTTGTCAATCAGTGGTTTCTGGATGGCCTATGCGGCAGTGCTCTTGGTCTTCGGCTTTTGGCTCAAGCGGCCACCGGTGCGCTGGGTCGGACTGGGAATGGCTCTGCTCGCCGCCGGGAAGGTCTTCCTCTACGACCTATCGCAGCTGTCACAACTCTACCGAATCTCCAGCTTCGTGGCGCTGGCCATCGTCTTGCTGGCGCTCTCTTTCCGCTACCAGAAGCTGCGGGGCGCCGACAAAGAAGCCGATTCCTAACCGGTAGGGGCGGCAGACTGGGTTTGGCAACCGTCCTGGAGCGCTAACTCGTTCTTCTATAAACGGTTAGTGCTCCGGTCGCCCGCACCCGCATCCGCACGCATACCCGTCAAAAGTTTACGTCAGAATGAAAACTATGATCGGTCAGTCTGTCCGCGCTCGTCGTAAGTCGTTGCCATGTATTCCGCTCTTTTTTGGCACAAAGATGGCATTTCGTCCGTAGCCCAAGACCCGCCCAAGGTCAGGCGAACAAGTAAGAGGGGACGATGACATCGCTCAGATGTAAGCGTGGGTACACGATGGTCGACATGGCGGTCGTGTTGCTGCTGATCGGTGCTGCCATGGGTACCTCTGGTCCGCTGAGCCGACGGATGATCGCTCTCTACCAGCTGAACACCGCCACTCAGACGCTGGCAGCAGATCTGTCGCAGGCGAAGATACGGGCGATCCAGTCGAACGCGTTGGAGGCGGTCGAGCGTGAGTCGAGCCGTGACTATCGGGCCGCGGGGTATCCGCGCCGTCTGCCGGGGATGGTGCGGTTCGACGCGGAGAGCGCCGAGACGGTGGTATTCAACGGGTTGGGCGCCATGAGCGACGGGGCGAGTCACCGCTTCGTACTGGTCAACCTGTACGGTGAGACGCGCGAGATAGTGATCTATGCCGCGGGCGGTCACGAGGTTCGCAAGTTGTGAAGCAGAACAACGGCTTCAGTCTCGTCGAATTGATGGTAGCTCTGGTGATCTTCGCCTTCGGAGTGCTGGCGGGGGTGGCACTTCTGGGTTCCGGCTACCGATGGGAGGGGCAGGCAGAGTTGGAGACCCAGATGACGGTGGCGGCGGAGATGAAGGTCGAGGAGTTGAAGGCGTTGGCGGGGACCGAGCTGCCGGACACGGTGGAACTGGTGCCGGGTGGTGACCTCGATTCGAACACGACGGGCCACTGGGACACGGCTGAACTGGACGGGCGCACGTTTACCCGCCGTTGGCGGATCCAGGCAGGGCCGGCGGGGACAAGGCAAGTGACGGTAAGGGTACTGCCTCTGGATCCGCCCGCGGCGGGTTACGCTGAACTTTGGACACACGTGCTTCATGAGTAGTCAGTGCTGGATCAGGCGCGTCGCCGGCCGCCGGGCCGGCTTCAGCACGATCGGCATGATCGTCGCTTTCGTGCTGCTGGGGCTCCTGCTGGCACCGATGCTGGGCACGATCTTGAGCGCGCAGCGCGGTTTCGTGGAGAGCCGGGACCGGGCCCGCGCCGCCGGCAACGTACGATACGCGCATCTGGCGCTCACACGCTTCATGCGCCTAGCGGGCAGCAGCCCCATCGGGCTGCCGCTGCCGGGCATCGATCCGGATCCAGGTGGCGATGGCGTGTTCAACGACGTGCGGCTGCGTTCCGACTACAATCCCCCCGACGGCGATATCGATGACCCTGGTGAGGATCTGACGTTCTTCCTGCGGGCGGATACCATGTTCGTGAAGTCTGGGAGCGATGGAGACGAAGAGCCGTTCCTCATCGGTGTGGACTCGCTGGCGTTCGAGTACTTCGACCGCGACGGGTCGGTGATCTTGGATCCCACGCGAATCGGTCCTCGAGCCATGACCGTCGACGTGACGATCCGGGCCCGCGGCGACCGCTACGCCGATCCCGCCCAACGAACTCTCTCCGGTCTGGTACGACTGCGAAACGGGAAGTGATGCGCATGTTTCACAGGCTACGGTCCAACGAGTCGGGAATGGCGCTGCTGGCGGTGCTGTTGGCGATGGGACTTCTGACGGCGCTGGGTGCAGCGCTCACCGCAGTGGGTATCGTCGAGTTCCGCGCTGCAAAGAACCACCGCTCGGCTTCCCGCGCCTTGCTGCTGGCCGATGCGGGTGCGACCCACGCGCTGGCGCTGATGCGCGGCCCGTTAGCCAACTATAGCTACACCGATGTGCTCGTCGGTGCCGACGGGATCGGAGACACGGAGGACGATGGTGTCTTCACGGGCTTCGCGCTCGGCGATGATGACGCGCTGCCCGACACCGGGATACTTCTCGGCAACGGTCGGTACTACGTACGGATCGTCAACGACGATCAAGACCCCAGCGGCGATCCGTACCAGGACGACAACCACCGCTTCGTCGCGCTCTGCCGCGGCGAAACGCCGGACGGCGGCGTGGCGGAGGTGCGTGTCATGCTCGCCGCACCCAACTTCCCGGCCATCGCCACCAACGGTACGCTCTACCTGCCGGGCGACCCCGCCGTGACCGGCGAGTGCGGCGGCGTCCACGCCAATCGGATCATGACTGTGAGCGGGCACCCGACGGTGACCGGCGACGTTACCTACTACGAGGACGCCGTGGTCAGCGGCACGATCTATGGTGCGTTCGGCGAAGAGAAGGAGCCGAAGCCTGGGCCCTGGGTCGATATCCCGGAGTACGAGCCGCTCGACTTCTGCGCCGACGCGGACTACAGGCTCAGGAACAACAAGCTGATCTCGTTGGGCCCACCGGAAAGCGAGTTCACCCTCGGCAAGGTGATCGGTTGGCAGTTCGATGCGTCCACCTGGACCTATCAACTCAACGCCAAGGAAGCGGTGGGCGGTAAGTACTGTGTTCATGGCAACGTGAAGGTGACCGGCAACCTGGGCGAGCCCGGCAACCCGCTGGAGATCAGCATCGTCGCCACCGGCTCGATAGCTGTCGGCGGCACGCCGATCATCGAGCCTTCCAACAGTCACGACATCCTGCTCATGGCGGGCGGCGACGTACAGATCGGCGGCAACACGACCAGTAGTAGGTCACCCTACTACCACGGGCTGATCTATGCCGGAAGCCAGTGTCAGGTGGGTGGTACGCCCTACGTCGACGGCCACATCCTGTGCTACGACGACCCTGATCCGACGGGAGCTGTCGATCTGTTCGACGAGAACAAGATCAACGGGACCCCGACGATCAGCTATGACTGTTCAGGTGAGCTGCGACGCACGTTGATGGCGTCGTGGTGGGAATCGCGGACGACATCGTAGTTGTTTCCACATAGATGAAGTGACCCCGGTCGCGGGTGCGGCGCCCGGGGAGGCCGGAGGCGCGCGAGCAAGAGGTGCGGAACGATGGTGGGGCGCGTACGGAGGGACGAGTCGGGCATAGCGTTAGTCGCCGTGCTGCTGGCGATGGCGCTGCTGGCCGTGATCGGCGCCGCGCTCACCGCGATTGGAATCGTCGAGTTACGGACCGCCATCAACCATCGGTCGGCGACCCGCGCCCTATTACTCGCGGATGCCGGGGTCAACCATGCGCTGGCCCTGATGCGCGGCCCGCTCAGCGACTTCACCTACAGCGACATCGTCCGCGGAGACGACAACGCACCGGGCACCGGAGACGACGGCCTTCTGTCGGGCTTCGGACTCGGCGCGTTTGACGAGATACCCGACACGGGGGTCGTGCTCGGCGACGGCCGCTACTACGTGACCTTAGTGAACGACTCGCAGGACCCCAGCGGCGATCCGCACGTCGATGCCAATCATCGCCTGGTCGCGACCAGCCGCGGCGAGACACGGGACGGTGGCGTGGCCGAAGTAGGGGTCGTGCTCGCCGCACCCAGCTTCCGGGCGATAGTCAGCAACGGCGACCTCACGGTACCTGGCAACCCAGACGTGCTGGGGCCGTGTGCCGGAGTTCACGCCAACGGTGTGTTGAACGTCAGCGGGCACCCGACTGTGGATGGCGAAGCGACGGCTGCGGACGACATCAACCTGAGCGGTACGATCTACGACGCGGCTGGCGGGATAGTTATCCCGCAGCTCTCGGGTGAAATCGAGGTCCCCGAGCACGACCCATTCGATTACCGTGGGCAGGCCAATTGCGAGCTGCACGATGGCTGGGTTGTGACTGTGGGCGACCCCCGGGACAGCACGCTCGCTACAGGGGCAGGGGTGCGTGGCTGGAAGTGGAACGCGGGGCAGCGGACGTGGAGTCTAGCCGGCAGCAAGGCGGAGGGCGGCACGTACTTTGTCTTCGGTGACGTCGAGGTGACGGGGAATGCTGGCAGTGACGGCGCTCCTCTCGAGATCACAATAATCGCCACCGGCTCGGTAAAGGTCGCTGGTAATCCGAAGCTGAAAGCGGACCATCCAGAGGGCATTCTGATCCTGGCCGGTGGCGACGTCGACATCGCCGGGGTCGCATCAGGGGTCACCCTATCGTATTCGGGGTTGGTGTACGCCGGCAGCCAGTGCCAGATGAACGGAACGCCCAGCGTCGGCGGCCACGTATTGTGCTACGACGCGCCTGACCCGCCCGCTGCCGCTAATCTGGTTACTAACAACAAGGTTAACGGTAACCCGACGGTCACTTACGACTGCTCGGGGGAACGACGTCGCACGATGGTGGCGTCGTGGTGGGAATCCAGGGCTCGCTGAACCCCGCCAAGATCAGAAGCATCACCAATCACCTCGAACGAACAGGCGAGCACCGGTGGCCGGTGCTCGCCTGTTGCTGCATGTGCCTGTATCGCTGGGGCTAGTGTCCGGTGAACTCTGGCCAGCGTAGCGTCCGGCCGGCCAGCACTTTGACGCCGTCGTTCCGTGCCCGGTACATGGCGGTGTCAGCCTCCTCCACCAGGTCCTCCACGACCCTCGGGAAATCGGGGAAGCCGAGGTCGAACGGCGCAACATCTCCGGGGTCGAGGGTTGCCAATCCCATGGTCGTCGTCAGCACTGGCATTTCGGGGGGCCACCAGCTCTCCCATTCGCTGGTCAGAGCCGACTGCAGGCGCTCCGCCACGATCGCGCCTCCTGCCTGATTGGCGTCGATGAGGACCAGAAGGAACTCGTCGCCCCCGAACCGGCCAACGACATCCGAGTCGCGTACGTTCATCTTCAGCAAGTTGCCCAGGTGGCGCAGCGCCCGATCCCCGACGACGTGGCCGTGCTTTTCGTTAAGCTTCTTGAAGTCGTCGATGTCGAGCATGAGCACGGTGACGGGGAACGCCTTGCGCCAGGCGAGCTTGATGGTCTCGCGCAGACGATCGAGGGTGAAAGCCTTTCGAAAGACGCGCGTCGTCGTGTCGACGGTGGCGAGTTCATAGAGGCCGGCGTTGCGAATCGCGGCGGCGGCCTGACTAGCGAACAGCTGTAGCAGGTCGACATCGCGTTCACCGTGGCCGGGCCGCTCGAGATAGGCGAGTCCCAAGACATGTTCGGCCAGAGACAGTGGAAGGACACCATGATTGTCGTCGATGATATTGCTATGCTCTTCCACGGCTCGACGCACGAGGTGCTCGGGCACCGATCGCAGCTTCTCGATCGTGGAGCCCCGTGGATAGGAATCGGTGCTCGCGGCGCTGACCACGAAATCGTCGATCGATTGCGGCGAGTATATGAAACCCTCGATCGGGCGCTTGCCGACGGGATCCGTCGCACGCGTCGCCACGAACGCGCTCTGGCCGCCTAGCAGTCCGCTAACCAGGGTCAGGATGGTCTCGGTCAGCTCGTCGAGGCTCTGGATCTCGTGCAACTGTGGGACGCTCTCCAATACACGTCGCAGCCCGTGGCGTGTCCGTCGGATCGTCTCCAGCTGCCGAGCCGATGCCAGCGCCGCATTCACCCAGAGCAGCAGTCCGTCTTCACCGTGTCTTTTGTCGTAATAGCCGAAGACGTCGTGTGCCCGGTGGAGCTTGCGGAACGGAACGCCCGGTGCACCGGCTCCCATGATGATGATCGGTGCCGCCGGCGCTCGCGTCCGCAGGTCGGCCAACGGGTCCGCGCCGTCCATCTCCAGGAGCTCGAGTTCGACAAGTAGCACGTCGGGTAGATTGTCGGCCAGGAAGTTCGCGGCGGCGAGCAGGTCCTCGGCGCCCCACACAGTGTGGCCTTCCTCGGCGACTAGCTTGCAGCTCCGCTTGAGGAAGTCCGGGTCGCTGTCCACCAGCAGGACGCTCAGTCCCTGGCTCGGCCTATCGCGTCGCAAAAAGGTCATTTGGCAATCGTTCGCCTCGTCGTGGGGGCGACGAGCTGGATTTGTCGAGTACGGGCTTGCCAGCGGGGGATTTCCGCAGGGGAGTTGTCTTGGCGGTGGGAGGGGCCGTAACTGTATACCCANNCGGTCAGGAGGAGGGCCATGGCCAAGATGCGCGCGATCGTGATTCGGGAGCCCGGGGGCCCGGAAGTGCTTGAAGTGCAGAAGATTAAGGCCGCGGAACCTGGTCGACGGGAGATCCGGGTGCGGGTCTACGCCGCCGGGGTCAACCGGGCCGATCTGCTGCAGCGGCGAGGCCACTACCCGCCGCCTGCTGGTTGGCCGGCCGAGGTCCCGGGGCTCGAGTACGCCGGCGAGGTGGAGGCGGTTGGCGAGGCCGTTGAACTGTGGAAGGCGGGCGATCGGGTCATGGGCCTGGTGGGGGGCGGCGGTTACGCCGAGTACGTCGTCGTCCAGGAGCGCGAGGCCTTGGCAATCCCTCCGCTTCTCTCGTTCGAAGAGGCCGCGGCCGTTCCCGAGGTTTTCATCACTGCCCATGACGCCCTCTTCACCCAGATGCGCCTCGAGCTGGGCGAGCGACTCTTGATCCACGCGGTGGGTAGCGGCGTCGGTACCGCCGCCCTGCAGCTGGCCAAGGCCGCAGGCGCTACCGTAATCGGGACATCGCGTGCTGAGTGGAAGCTGGAACGCGCCACCGATTACGGGCTCGATGTCTTGATCAACACCTCGGAGCAGAACTTTCCTGAAATGGTGGAACAGGCGACTGCCGGTCAGGGCGTGCACATACTTCTCGATTTGGTCGGCGGGCCCTACCTAGCCGGCAACATCGCGAGCCTGGCCGAGAAGGGGCGAATGATAGTGGTGGGCCTCACCGCCGGACGAACGGCGGAGGTCGACCTCGGTGCGATCCTGCGCAAGCGGCTCTCCATCGTCGGCACTTCTCTGCGCTTCAGGCCGCTGGAAGAGAAGATCGACGCTGTTCGGGCATTCGATCACGACGTAGGATCTCTGCTCGCAACCGGCCGAGTCCGCCCCGTCCTCGACCGTATCTTCGAGTTCGACGACGCCGCCGAGGCGCATCGCTACATGGAGGCCGACCAGAACTTCGGCAAGCTGGTAATCAGGATTCGTTGATCCGTGCGTGAGGTTCTTGCGACGCGATCGACTGACCGTAGCTTACGCCCGGCATTGGAGGCAGATGGCTCGGATCATGACCGGACAGTCCGTACTGGTATTTCGCAAGCGGCTGCTGCCTTATTCAGAGACGTTTATCGCGGCCCAGGGCACGGCACTCCGATCGCTGGAGCCGGTGTTCGTCGGCTTCACCAGAGAGCCCGGCGGCTACGACTATCTCGGTGATAGGGTGGTCCTACTCCATTCGGAATTCGCCCGCAGCGCACCGCTGTCGCGGACTCTGATGCGCCTGAACGGGCGTGTTAGCCCCCGCTGGCTGCGTGCGATGGCCTCGACGGACCCGGCTATTCTTCACGCACACTTCGGTCCCGACGCGCTGGCTGCGCTCCCCATCATCGATCGACTGCGCATCCCGTTGGTAGCGACGTTCTGGGGCTTCGACATCACGATGAAGGAAAGGCGCAGTCGATACGTGAGGAACAGGCCAAGGGTCTTCGCGAAGGCGGCCGTTGTCGTAGCCTGTTCGCGCTTCATCCGCGAGCAGCTTATCGCAAAGTCGTGTCCGCCGGAGAAGATCGTCGTCCATCACGTCGGTATAGATATCGACAAGTTCGCGCCCGCACCCGACCAACCGCGCGAAGCGCGGGTCCTCTTCGTGGGTCGCCTCGTACCCAAGAAGGGTTTAGAACACTTGATCCGAGCCATGGCCGGCATCCAGGATCGACATCCAGATGCTGAGTTGGTGGTCGCCGGGGACGGGCCACTGCATCAGGAGCTGAAACAGCTCGCCGCCTCGAAGCTCCGTAACTTCCGTTTTGTGGGCCGACAGAACCCCTCCCAAGTGCGCTCTCTGATGAGCTCGTCGCAGGTGTCCTGCGTGCCCAGCGTCGTCGCACCCAGCGGCGATGCCGAGGGTCTTCCATTGGTGGTCCTGGAATCGATGGCGATGGGTTTGCCGGTGATCAGCTTCGCACCGGGCGGTGTCACCGACGCGATCGTGGATGGCGAAACGGGCTTTCTCGCCACACAGAGAGATGAGAGTGCGCTGGCCGCTCATCTGGACCGGGCGCTCGGCGACCCCGAGCTGTGCCGGCGCATGGGGGACGCCGGACGCGCCCGCGTGCGACAGCACTTCGATCTCAGGAAGCAGACTGCCAAGTTAGAGGACATATACAAGGGGGTGTTGGCGGCCGCCGACGGCCCGAGGCGAGGAGATTAGCCGCTCGATTGGGCGGGGCCGGGGCGGTGGACGATCAACTCTGTGCCCAGGTGTCTGTCTAGACCGTCCGCGGTTCGCGTGCGGCGCGTTCTCCGTGTCTCCTCGCGCACCTGAGCATTGGTTCGCACCCCTTCCTCGCTCGCGTAGCCCCGGGGGTGGTCTAGGTGAAGTACGACGGCGCGATGCCGGACCTGGACTCCGCGTACAGCTGCGTTCTCGAGTCGCTCGCCCAGCTCCCGGTCCAGACCTCCCCAGACCATCCTCTCATCGTAGCCGTTAGCCGCCAGCAGGTCTTCGCGCCACGCCGAGGCGTTATGGCCGTTCCAGGTCGGTCGAGTCGGTGTCATGGCGTCGAGCAACCGTCCCAGCCGTGATCCTCCCAACAGCCTCAGCATCTTTCTCGTGGGCTTCAGGCCGTGGTCCCTCAGCCAGGTCGGGTCCGTTACCCGGCCTGATAGGATGTGCTCGCGCGTGATCTCGTTGCTGGTCGCAAGAGGCAGCTTGATGTAGCCGCCGGAAAGGAAGTGACGCGACCGGCGGAGCCGCCGGTGCTGGGCGACGAAGTCGCGTCGCGGGATGCAGTCGCCATCCGAGAAGACGAGATAGTCGTTCGACGAAGCCAGAATGGCCTTATTGAGGATCTCGCATTTGCGAAAGCCGCGGTCCTCGTGCCAGACGTGCAGCAGGGTGAGATCAGTCTCGCTGCCCATGCGATCGATTACCGCGCGGGTCTCGGGGCCGGACCCATCATCGGCGATCACGATCTCGAAGTCACTCGTCTCCTGTGCGGCGTATCCCCAGAGCACGTTCTCCAGCCACTCGGGGGAGTTGTAAGTCGTCAAGATCACCGAGAGGCTCATGGAGTGAGCTTAGAAACGGGCCGCCATGTCGGTCAAGGCCGGTCCTCACCCGGCGCAGGCGACGGGGACTGCGTCCGTCCGCCTGGGCCACGCTGGGCGTATCCGTCTGACACGTCTCCGCAGGGTGATGAACAGGCATTCCGCATGGCTATTGGGCGTTCGTCGTCCGCGCCCCGGCACCGGGCTTGCCTACTTCGCGGGTGGTGGGTGGGGTCTCAGAGGGAAGACCTCGGCAGGAGGTGGACATGGGACTGGCACTGCATAATAGGGTCGTCATAGCAGTAACTCTTCTTGTACTATTCCTCGTACTCGCCGTCGCTGGTGCAGCTCAAGACTTCGAGGGCCGTAGGTCGGGGGACCGATCGGGTCTCGGCCTTGGTTTCATGTTCGCGCAGCCGGTCGGCGAGTTCGGATACCACGTGGATGAGAGCTTGGGGCTCGGCGCATTCCTCCACTTTGATGTCGGGGACAACGGCGCACTCGGTTTGCGAGTCGACGGCTCGATGGTGTATTACGGCAGCCAAACGCGCTCGCAATCGTTGGCCTCCGGGCCGGGCTACATCGACTATGAGGAAGTGACGATCAGGAACAGGATTGGCTCGTTCTTCGTCGGTCCGCAGATGACCTTCGGGTCAGGCGACGTGCGGCCATACCTGCACATCGGTGCCGGGTTCTCGTATTTCTGGACCGGGACGGACTGGGATGACTCTTACTATGGTTACGAGTGTGAAGTGTGGGAAGACGCCGAGTACTGCGACCGCGGTTTCTTTGATGTCTTGGGCGACGCCAGCCTATTCTTCGAAGGCGATACGGAGCACTCTCAGTGGACGGGAGCGTGGACCGCGGGCGGCGGCGTTGCGGTCAGACTAGGAGGGAGCCTCAATCTCTACTTCGCGCTCCAGTACGTGAACAACGGCCGCGTCAGCTACCTGACGGAGGGAGCGATCGTCGACCAGGGCGACGGCTACTATTCGTTCACGCCGATCGAGAGTGACGCCAACCTGATGTTGGCGCAGTTCGGTATCGCGATTCAGTGATTGCCAGGCGCGAGGGCCGCGTCCGTTACCTCTTCTTACCCTTCTTCTTCGGCTCGCAGGCGATGACACCCTCTTCATCGGCGGGGTCGAAGGCTTTGACGTCGCCGATAAAGACCGCACAGTAGAATTTGTCAGGGCTGCGGTTCTCGTGCTCGGCCTGGGCCGACCACCCTCTGTTGTTGGCGCGGATCTTTATTACGACGTTCTCGCTTGGTGTGAAGTCAAGCCCATCGGCCGACTTCGTGTAGGTGGCCCCATCTGCGTTGCCGGGGTCATTGGTGAAGTACCCGCTGGTCCACGCGTGGTACTCCTCCTGCGCGCGGATCAAGTTCCGCAGATCCGATTGCATCGCGGCCAGGTATGCGGCGTTCTTGGACCGATAGAAGGTGGCGGAGGTCATCGCCGCCAGGATGGAGATGATGACGATGCCGGCTAGGAGCTCGACGAGCGTGAACCCTCGCTGTGCCATGACAGCTCTGGCCTCCCAGGGGGAAGAAGGTGTTGGCGGGGGCACGCCGCCAGCCTCAGCATCGTGAGCAGGACAGGTTATTTCGCCAGCCGGAGGCCTGCGCGCGTCGCGGGAGCCTCAGATCTCCTCGCTCCCATGCACGCGCCGCGGCGCGCATCTGCTTGTACCCGAATCAGTTGGCCGGGTTCCTCTCCCCCGTTACCGAATCACCGTGGCGAGAGGGTCCCGGAACGGGCGGGTTCCTGGTCGTCGGCGGGCCGTCGGATCCTTAGGGCTCGTAGATTTCGGTCGTGGGAAACGTCAGGGCGTACCCGTACCACCTGGTAAAGAGCTGCATGGGGCGCTCTGCTTCCAGTCGGTTGCCGTCCTGACCGTAGAGAGCGCCGCCGCGGATGACCGTACCGGTATTCAAGACGAGTCCCATATCCCTCCACTCAGCGCTTGTCGCCTGTGTGTATAGCGCGGACAGCGCGTGTCCGGCCGGATCGAAGTAGACGAGCAGGCGGCGGCCATCGAATTCGTCGATGACGAAGTCGTCACTGGCGCTGATGGACTCCATCGGATAGTAGCGTTGGATTCTCTGGTTCCATACTCCGAGGCCCACATCCATCGTAGGACGGCGAGTGTCCTCGCCGGCCATGGTGTTTCTGAGCCTATCGGGGAGGGCCGGGACACTCTCGGCCAATGGCCACCAGCGGCTTGGACTACCGCGAATCGGTCGCTCGGAGATCGCTATCTCGAGTTCATCGTAGCTGGCGAGCGCTTGATCGACGCTCATGTGCAGGAGGTTGGACAGTCCAGCGAGTCGAACACCCTCGAGTGGACCGTAGATACATTCGCCGGTTATGTGATGCCAGTAGCCGCCCGTCTCGCGGTCCCTCAGAATCGAGACGCCGTCGTACAGCCCGATGAACTCGAAGTGGTGGGTTTTTCCGTTAATCACCGGGGTCAAACTGACCCCTGTATTGCAGACGGGTCAAAAGGATACCATCCAGGGTTCGCCGTCGATATCACCCTGTGCCATGTGGTGGTAGGCCAATTGATCGACGACGAACGCCAGCCTGCCGGCCTCGTGCTCCATCACGACTAGAGGGGTGGCCTCGTTGATGACACCCTCATCCAGCGCCTGGCGGAGCGAGCGCGTCTCCGTCACGTAGAACGGCTCAACCGATGCGCTGTCCAGAATGAAAGCGCGGTCGAGGTCGAAGCCCTGCTGCGCGAGGGAGTCGGTCGCGCCGAAGAGGAAGAAGGATGCCAGGATCGGCCACAGATGAGGGGCGCGTCGAACCAGAGATGGTTGGGGCATTTGTCCTCCTGGTTCTACCAGCTCAGCTTTCTGAATTCTCGATTCAGCGCACAGCGGTCGCCAGGGTATCGCGGTGCCACTGGATCAGCGTCCGCATGTACGTCCCGATGCGGTCTGCCCCATCGAACCCGGCTGCCCGGGCAGAGGTTTCCGCCAGCTGGTCGGGCACGTCGGCGCTGGCGGCGAAGTGCTTGATGTCCCTGTAGAATCCGATGGTGTAGAGATCCCACGCGGCGCCGGCCACGCGTGTGAAAATGAGGTTGAGTGGCCGGCCGATCCCCGCCAGATAGGCGTTCTCCATACGGCGCTCTTCAAGCAAAGCCTCCCGCTTGCCCGGGAGGGCAACAAACGCCTCGATATGGAAATAGCCGGCGCCGGAGAAAGCGCTATCCACCACCTCCAGGGCCGGACCATGAACGTAGACTTCTTCGCGCCAGGCGATCCGTGCTGCCAGCTGGCTCTGGAATCCGGCCTCGGATTGTCCGGCTGTCTCAGCAGCGCGCTCGCGCCGCTCGATTTGCTCGGGCGCGTAATAGTCGGCAAAGCTGCCCATCGGAAAGAGGAGGAGAAGGTCCCACTGGTCGCCCTGAGTGTGTCGCATCCAGTACGGCCGCTCGCCTCCGGCCTCGTAGACCGACATCCGCTCTTTGTAGAGGTCGATGAGCTCGAGCAACTTGCCAGGCGCTGCCCGCACCAGCAGAGTGCGGTACAAGTATCCGTCACCCGGGTCGGGCACCCCGGTAGCAAGCAGCGCAGCAAGCAGCAGGCCTATCATACTCAGCTCCCGAACCAGGCGGTCTGACGGCCGAGCCGGCAGTTAACCACCCAAGATAGCGCGAGCCCGAGCGGTCTGAGCATGTTGCAACCTCCGACGGTTGTTGCGGCAGAAGATAATCTGGGCCAAGGCGCGGCCAGGCCATGTAACCGTAACTGTTACTGGGTGACTACGCCCACCAATCGGGCAGGTTGAAGGTGAGATGTCAAGACGACTCGGTCGAAGCGGTCTGTAAGGTCAAGAGCGGCGCGGGCGGCCTCCCTGGCTGCGTCCTCCAACTCCGAGTTGTCTACCATGTTGATGACGGGGACGACGGTGGCGCCCCTGACATTCTTGAGCGCACCCTCTTGGTGGGCCAGGAGGCGTGCCACGTGGACGGGAGTAATCGGCTCTCCGTATTCTGCCCCGCTTACGGCCTCGACGCGCGCGAGGCGGTGCGCCACGGTCTCGGTGAGCGGTTCGCCGAACGCCTTTGCGGAGACAATCGGAACGACCGTAGTGGCCTCGCCGGGGATCAGCGGCTCATCGTCTTCCGGCGCTTTGATCCAGCGCATGCGCGCCCCATCGCACTTGACCAGTAGCACATCGAACCTCGTGGAGCCTTGGATCTCGGCGATGAGTTCGGAAGCCACGCCCCCGTGGCGCCCTTTCTTCTCGGAGGGGTGGGCGAAAGCCACCAGCCGGTGGTCCGCCGCTGCTCGTGCCACGGCGGCCGCAAGCTCCGCCGCATCGGCGACGACCACGCAGGCGCCCAGCGTGTCGGGAAAGTGGGTGTTAGGCACTGTGCAAGTCAGCCCGACGCGGCCGGGATGCGTCAGCGCCACGTGGTACAGCGTGGTCTTCTTGCCGCCGGCACCGACGACGCAGACGGTGCCGGAGCGGGCAGCGAGCAGGTCGATCAGCTCGCTCACGATCTCAGTCCCGCAACAAGCTGGCGTCCACCGACAGAACGCGCGGTAGGAACCCGGCCACGATCGTCCAGTTCTCACCAGCGTCGCGGCTGGCGAACAGGTGGCCGCTCGAGGTTCCGAAGTAGACGCCACAGGGGTCGAGCTCGTCGGTGTCGATCGCCTCGCGCAGGATGGTCACGTAGGCGTTTTCCTGCGGCAGGCCGCGGGTCTGGGGCTGCCAATCGGCTCCGGCGTTGCGACTGCGATAGACGGTGATCGCACCGCCGACGGTCGTGCGGATGTGGCTGCTCTCCTCTGGGATGACGTACACGGTGTCGGGGTCGCTCGGGTCGGTGGCCACGGCGTAGCCGAAGTCGCTGGGCAACCCGTCGGTGATCTCGAGCCAACTCTCACCGCGGTCATCGGTGCGGTATGTGCCCATGTGACTCTGTTGGTAGAGCCGGTCCGGTCGTGCCGGGTGTAGCACGATCCGGTGAACGCAGTGCCCCGCTTCTGGACTCGCGTCCGCCAGGTAATCGGCTCTGACACCCTGATTGACTGGCTTCCAGGTCGCGCCACCGTCGTCGCTGCGGTACACGCCGCCCGCCGAGATCGCCGCATAGATGCGCCTCGCGTCGCGCGGGTCGACGCAGATCGAGTGGAGGGCGAGTCCCCCCTTGGCCGGTTGCCAGCTGCTTCGCGTGGAATGGTCGTTGAGCCCCCGGACCGGCTCCCATCCCGCGCCGCCGTCCCTACTCACGAAGAGACCCGCCGGCTGAATTCCCGCGTACAGGGAACCCGGATCGTCGGCATGACCCGGCGCCAGGTGCCAAATCGCCTTGAGGTTCTCAGTCCCCTCCGCTGTCGCATGGTGCGGGGCCTCCGGCGACAGGTCCCAACTCCGCCCACCGTCGACGCTGCGGTAGACGTGCACGCCCCATACCGTGTGGTGTGCCGCCGCGTACGCGGTCGTACCATCGCGGCGGTCCAGGCACGCATGGTAGATCTCGTAGCCCGCAAGGTAGGGCCCTTGCAAGCGCCACTCGCGACGCTGTTGGTCCGATGTGGCGCGAAAGAGCCCCTTTCGCGTTCCCACGAGCAGGACGACGCTCGGCTGTTCGGAAGGGTTGATCGCTCACCTCCCGGCCCCGTTTACATTCGGCGAAAGATCCTGTAAATGTCAGGAAAATCGGCACGGGCACAAGGTGCGGCTCGCCGCGGAGTATTACAGCTTGTTGGGATATGAGGGTGAGAGAAAGGGGCAACTAATCGGCGCGGCTAGGTTCTACTTCTCGCAAGTGACGGTCCCCTCCACGATTCCAGTTACAGCAGGTGCGGTAACGGGACCGGTGTAGAACCCGCACTTGATGTCCGAATTGCTGTTGTGCGTCGCCTCGGCGCTCCAGCCGTTGCCAGTCGTCTCCAGGATCGTGATAACCACTTCCGGGGTCTGGTTGAACTCAGTGAGCACAGCGACATTGTCTGCGTAGAGCTTGTTGTCGGCCCAGTAGGCCTCTTGGGCGGTGACGAGCGAGCGGAGGTCGGTTATCGCCTGTGAGCGGTGGGCCTTCTCACGCGCACCGGTGAAGCGGGGCAACGCGATCATCGTGATTAGTCCGATAAGGGTGACGACGACGAGAAGCTCGATCAGCGTGAACCCCCGGACGCCAACCGCCAACCTCTTCGCGGCACCCCCCCGGCGGGCCTTCATACGATGGGCCAACTCCATAAGCGGACTCCATGCGACCACCGTGGCGGGTGACAAGACCGGCGGTACGCTCTGTACCGTAGCAAGCTCCGTGCCCCCTGAGATCGGCAACCTAAGTTGTTTTTTGTCAACTTCTTACAAGACCGACGCCTGGCTGGGCGGGGCCCGAATCCGGCTCGGCGAGCCGCATATTGCAAGCTGTACGGCGGAGTGCAGGGGTCATTCTGACCATCGGCAGGCCATCTGCAAACGGCCCGGTCGGCGAATGCTGGTCGCGCAAGTGCAAGTGGCATTTGCGATTAGCCTCTTGGCTCGCCGGATCCGGGACCCTCAGGCTGTGCGTTGGGCAGGGCAGGGAACGTTGAGAGCTGGCGCGCGTTTTCTAACTGTTGCAGGGCTGGGACGGCCTGTTGCGAATCCGGGACTACGCACTGAATTAGCCGGGTCTAGTTGTCGAACGGGGCTATCGAACCTTGGCCGGGGCTCAGAGATGAACGTTCTTCACCCGCTGTTCGTACATCTACACATAGCGTTTCTGCTGATGGCCTTCCTGGCAATGGCGTACTGGCTGGCCAAGGGCTTGGGCTCGTCGGTGTTCGATGACAAGATCTACCGCTTCGCGCGTGTCTGCACGAAGCTCGGCGTAGTGTTCATTGCACTCTCCATGCTGGCCGGGGTGAGGGACGGGTTTCAAGGCACGATAGCCCGGTTTGGCGGGGCGCACGGAGGTTGGCTGGTAGTTAAGGCGACGGCGGCGACGGTTATGCTGGGGGTCTACAGCCTGTTCCTCTATTTCAGTGGCAAGAAGCCGCGCTACCTGCAGGAGGATCCACGGGTCCTGGCCTGGTGCTTGGTGACTCAAGTCGTGGGGGTCGCATTGATGGTTGGAATCACTGCGATTGGCACGATGTTGGTTTACTTCCGGGGATCTCTCCCCAGATTCACCCTCTAGCCGCCGATGGGACCGCGCATAGTCATCGCTGGTGGAGGCTTCGGTGGCCTCTACGCGGCCCTCTACCTGGCGGGCTCGCCGGACAGGGCACCGGGCAGCACCATCACACTCGTCGATCGAAAGAACTTCTTCACCTTCACACCGTTGCTGGCGGAGGTCGCTAGCGGGTCCCTGGGGCGCGAGCACGTCACGCAGCCCTACCGTGTGTTCGCCGCGAAGCACGGCTTTGATTTCCTACAGGCGAGCGTCGCGTCCATCGACCTTGAGAGTAAGACGTTGCACACCGATGTCGGGCCTGTACCCTATGACTACCTCGTGCTCGGTCTCGGCGGCGAGCCCAGGTATTTCGGGCTCGAGGCGGTCGAACGCGCGGCGATGCCGTACCAGACCCTGCGACACGCGCTGGCGCTACGTAATCGCGTGATCGGTCTCGTGGAACGCCTGCAGCACACGGCGGACGCGGCGTCGCAGCAGGCCATGATGAGCTTCGTCGTCGCTGGCGGCGGACCGGCGGGCACGGAGGTGGCGAGCGAGTTGCATCACCTGCTGTGCGAGATCGCGCCGCGCTACTACGAGGTCGATGTGGCTCCACGGATCGTGCTGGTCGAGGCCGCCGATGAGATCCTGGCCCAGTTCGATTCGCAGCTGGCAAAAGCAGGACGCCGCGTCCTCGAGAGGCGGGGGATAGAAGTGTGCGTCGGTGTGCGTGTTACAGGTTACAGCGGCGGCGAGGTCTGCCTCTCGGACGGGCAGCGGGTCCGAGCCGACACTCTCATCTGGACGGCGGGCGTAGGGCCCAGCCGAGTGATTCGGGAGAGCGGCCTGCCGCACGCGAACGGTGGCGGCGTGGAGGTGGATGAGCACCTGCGGGTACGGGGGCACCCGGAGGTCTATGCCGTCGGCGACTGTAACCACATCGTCAATCACCGCACGGGGCAGCCGTACCCGAAAGTGGCGCCCATCGCCATCAACCAGGGCGTGCAGGCCGCCGCCAACATAGAGAACGCTCTCGTCGGACGTCCGCTCGAGTGCTACCAGGCCCATTATGCAGGCAAGATCGTCTCCTTGGGCGCCGGTGAAGCCCTCGCGGATGTTCTCGGCCTCCGCCTGACAGGCCGCCCGGCCTGGTGGCTCTACCGAATGGCCTACTTGCTCAAGCTCGTCGGGGCGCGGCCCAAGGTCCGGCTGGCCTTGACCCTTGCCATGAACCGGCTGCTGCCGCCCGATCTGAGCTACGAAGGGTTGGCGGGGGAGAGGCTACCCGGCGAGTGAGCGCGTCCCGAGCCGGCCCGTCTGTAAACGTTGACACCAAGCGGATTTCGGCATAGTCTTTGGGCCGCGAGACGGACACGACTGCGGCGGCACCGCCGCCGTATGGAGGAGGTGAACCGAGAGTAATGGTACAGGTAGTCGTCAACGAAGGTGACGATCTCGAGCGGGTGCTTCGCCGCTTCAAGCGGCAGGTGCAGAAGGCCGGCATCTTCACGGACTTGAAACGGAAGAAGCACTACGAGAAGCCGAGCGAGATGCGGAAGCGCAAGCGTAACGCTGCTCGGCGCCGTAGCCGCCGGACTCGTCAGCGGAAGTAGCGCGACTCCGCGCATCGACTCCGGGGATTCTCCTCAAAGCCCGCGTGCATTCGAGCAACGCGGGCTTTCTCTTTTCGGTAGCAGGCTCGTTACGATTCGGCCGTACCCGCGTGTATCTTTGACAGCATGAACGGCAAACACCGACGCAGCACGGGGCGACCCGAGGGGGATGACTTGGTCGGGCGGCTCGATTCCCATCTCCGCGCGGCTGAGCTGCTGGCGCCGGCGTCGGCGATCACGGTCGCGCTCTCGGGCGGCCTGGATTCCGTGGTTCTGCTCGACCTTCTCCTCAGGCTTCGCGATCGCTGGGAGTGGGCCATCTCGGCAGCGCATTTCGACCATCGCATGCGGGAAGAGAGCGCGACCGATGCTCTGTGGGTGAAGGAGCTGTGTGAATCGAGGGGTGTGCCGTGCCGGATCGGTAGCGCCTCCCACACGCCCAGGAACGAGTCAGAGGCTCGAGAGCTGCGCTACGAGTTCCTCCATGGCGCCCGGGCGTCTCTTGGCGCCCACTGCCTGGTCACGGCCCATCAGGCTGACGACCAAGCGGAGACTGTTCTCTTTCGCTTGCTGCGCGGTAGCGGCCTGGCCGGTCTCGCCGGCATCCCCGCCCGGCGTGCACCTAGCGTAGTCCGGCCGTTGCTTCCGTTCTGGCGCTCTGAACTCGAGGCGTACGGGCGCGCCAGGGGTCTGAGCTATCTGGCTGACCCTTCCAACTTAGACCTGACGATCGCGCGCAATCGGATTCGCCATCGCTTGATTCCGGAGCTCGAGGCGACGAGTAAACCGGAGTTACGCCGTGACTTGTACCGGCTGTCGGAACTGGCGGGCCGGGCCGACGCCGTGGTCGCTGAACTGACGGACAAGGCCGTCGACGGGCTGATTCTGGGGGCGGCGGAAGCCCGTATAGTAGTTGCACGTACAGAGTTGCTCGCCTATGATACAACTGCGCGGGCACACCTCTTGCGCGCGCTCGTGGCGCGTGTGGGCCCACGCCCGGGCCGGATCGGAACGCGCATCGCACTCAAGTTTGTTGACTCGAGCTCAAGCGGGCGTGCTGTTGATCTCGCCGGCGGCGTCGTCATGCGCCGTGAGTTTGATCGCTTCATCATCGAGCGACTAGCAGCGGACGCCGAGGCTCTCGATGAGGAACTGGTGATCGGCGGGCCGGGCTGTTCCGCGGGGCTGGCGGTGATTGGAGGTGCGCGCTGGGAGGTGTGCTGGAAGCTCGGCGCGGCGGACGCCGGGCAGACTGCCAATGCCCGGGTCGCCCGCTTCGATCTGGTGGAGCTCGATTTCCCGCTCACGGTTCGCAGCCGGCGTCCAGGCGACCGGGTGCGGCTCGCGGCCGGGACGCGGAAGCTCAAGCGAGTCTTCACGGATCGGAAGATCGGACGCAGCGAGCGGAACGCGTACCCGGTGCTGCTTGATCGTTCGGGCGTGCTCTGGGTCGTCGGTCTCGTGCGCAGCGCCCGGGCGCCGGCGCGGGAGGGGGGCGAGGTGTTTTCAGTCTGGCTCAGGCAGGTGGAATGAGCGAGGTCGCGACGCGCTATCCGGGACTGACGCGAGTCGTGTTCTCGGAAACGGAGATCGGGGCGCGGGTCGCCCAGTTGGGGCGCGAGATCGATGCGTTCTATCCGCTCGATGAAGAGCTGTTAATGATCGGGCTGCTGAAGGGCGCCTTCGTGTTCCTGAGCGACCTGGTTCGTGCAATGAGCCGGCCCTCAGTGACGGTCGATTTCCTGGTGGCCGCCCTGTACGGCGAGGGGACGGATCCCAGCCGGGAAGTTAGACTATTATATGATATGGAGACTCCGATCGAGGGCCGGCACGTACTGCTGGTGGAGGACATCGTGGACAGCGGCAAAACGCTGAACCGGATCTGCGACGAGCTGAGCCGACGGGCCCCTCGCTCGTTGGAGATCTGCACCTTCCTCCACAAGCGGCTCGCCAGCGACCTGCGGTACGAGCCCCGTTGGGTAGGGTTCGATGCGCCGCCCGATTGGCTCGTGGGTTATGGATTGGACCTTGGGGAGCGATACCGTCACCTGCCGTTCGTTGCGGCCATCGCCCCCGGGGCTGAAAGAGGTTTCTAGATATGCCAGAAATGGAACCGAACCGCGGTGAAGAGGGGCCCCGTTGGGCCCGGATGTCCAGGAGCCTGGCCTTCTGGGCGCTGATCATCATGGTTCCGCTGATCATCATTCAGATGTTGGGCTCGGGCCGCCGCGACGTGCAGAAGCTCGAATACACCGACTTCGTGCGTGAGCTGGAGGCGGGCAACGTACTCAAAGTAACTGTCATCGACGGCAAGGAGATCGAGGGCGAGTTGAGGGCCCCCGTCGTCGGAGCGCCGTCCGAAGCGGGAAGGGACTTCTGGACGAAGCTGCCCGTCTGGCACAGCGAGGACTTGCTGAGGCGACTCGAGGCGTCTGGGGTAACCATCGATGCGGAGGAAGCGAGACTCAACTGGTGGAGCGTGCTAATCGGCGCGCTGCCCTGGATCTTTCTCATCGGCTTGATGCTGTTCTGGCTGCGCCAGATGCAGGCGAGCGGTGCCCGTGCCTTCTCGTTCGGCAAGTCGAAGGCGAAACTGCTGAGCGGAGACACCCCCAAGCTCACATTCGCTGACGTAGCCGGTTGCGAGGAGGCGAAGGAGGAGCTCCAGGAGACCATCGGGTTCCTCAAGGACCCATCGAAGTTCACGCGCTTGGGCGGCCGGCTGCCGAAGGGTGCGCTGTTGGTCGGGCCGCCGGGTACGGGCAAGACGTTGCTCGCCAAGGCGGTGGCCGGCGAGGCCTCGCGGCCCTTCTTCAGCATGTCGGGTTCCGATTTCGTGGAGATGTTCGTCGGAGTAGGCGCGTCGCGCGTGCGCGATCTGTTCGAGCAGGGCAAGGCACACGCGCCGTGCATCATCTTCATCGACGAGCTCGATGCCGTCGGCCGGCACCGCGGCGCCGGTCTCGGTGGCGGCCACGATGAGCGCGAGCAGACGTTGAATCAGTTGCTCGTCGAGATGGATGGTTTCGAGTCCAACGAGGGCGTGATTCTCATCGCGGCAACCAACCGTCCCGACGTGCTCGACCCGGCTCTGCTGAGGCCGGGTCGTTTCGACCGCCAGATCGTGGTAGACGCGCCTGACGTCAAAGGGCGCGAGGGGATCCTGAGGGTGCATACGCGCAAGATCCCGTTGGCCGACGATGTCGATCTGGGCAAGCTTGCCAAGGCGACGCCCGGGATGAGCGGCGCCGACCTTGCGAATATGGTGAACGAGGGTGCCTTGCTGGCGGCGCGCCGCGACAAGGACAGGGTCGACATGAACGACCTGGAGGAGGCCAAGGATCGGGTGCTGCTGGGGGCAGAGCGCCGCAGTATGGTGATCAGCGACGAGGAGCGCCGCTTGACCGCCTATCACGAGGCGGGTCATGCCGTTGCCGCCCACTATACGCCCGAATGTGACCCGCTCCACAAGGTGACCATCGTGCCCCGTGGCAGGGCTCTCGGTCTGACTTTCTCGATGCCCGAGGACGACAGGCACAACTACTCGAAGCAGTACTTGATGGCCCAGCTGGTGTACGCCTACGGCGGCCGAGTGGCGGAAGAACTTGTTTTCGGTCCCGAGAAGATCACGACCGGCGCCGGCAACGACATAGAACGGGCGACCGCTCTCGCCAGGCGGATGATCACCGAGTGGGGGATGTCGGAGGCCATCGGCCCCATGAACATCGGCGACCGCGGAGAGGAGATCTTCCTCGGTCGCGAGATCATGGAGCGGCGCGATGTGAGCGAGCGGACGTCTGAACTGGTTGATGAGGAGGTCCGCAAGCTGTTGGACGATGCGTACCAGGATGCCAGCCGTATCATGAGCGAGAACCTCGACAAACTGCACGTGCTGGCCAAGGCCCTGCTCGAGCGTGAGACGTTGGATTCGGACGAGATCCGTGCTGTCTTTGAGGGGAAGGAACTGCCACCACTCCCGGATGAGGAAGGTGCGAAGCTGGATGGCCAGCCCGATGCATCGGCAGACGCGGTAGGCGCGCAAGATGGCGCCCGGCGTGGATCCCGCTCCGAGAAGCTCGAACCTGCCGCGTCGCTCAAGGGCGCCAGAGGAGGAACGGCGAAGCCCGAGTCATAGCGATGAGCGGGGAGCGGATGGCGGATCGTGGGTCCGCCAGCAGCTGGCGCACTGCGCGCCGCGCCTTCGACCTCGGGAGGCCGGTGCTCATGGGTGCGCTGAACGTTACGCCGGACTCATTCTCCGACGGCGGACGCTTCCTCGGTCAGGGCGAGGCATTGAGACGAATGGAGGAGATGCAGGCGGGAGGGGCGGACATCATAGATATCGGCGGCGAATCCACCCGGCCGGGCGCGAGCCCGGTGAGCGAGGAGGAAGAGCTTCGGCGCGTGATGCCGGCCGTAGAGGCGGCGGCCGGGCTCCTCGACCTGCCTATCTCCATCGACACGACGAAGTCGGGCGTGGCCCGAGCGGCCTTGGATGCGGGTGCCGAGGTCATCAACGACATCTCGGGCCTCCGGTTCGATGCCGAGATGGCAGAGCTGGCAGCGTCGTCGGGCGCCGGCCTGGTATTGATGCACATCCGCGGCGAGCCGCGGACGATGCAGCGGGAGGTCCACTACGACGATCTCATGGGCGAGATAGTCGGCGAGTTGCGCGAGTCGACGAAGCGGGCGCTGGCGGCGGGCTGCCAGGCCGAGCAGCTGGTGGTCGACCCCGGTATCGGGTTCGGTAAGACGGCCGAGCACAATCTGCAGGTCATAAATGAGCTCGGCGACCTGGTAGAGCTCGGATATCCGGTGTTGATCGGGCCGTCCCGCAAGTCGTTTATCGGCAAAGCGTTGGGGTTGGAGGTCGGGGAGCGGCTCGAGGCGACGATAGCGGCCTGTGTGGTCGGGTTGCTCCGCGGTGCGCGGATATTCCGTGTCCACGATGTCATGGAGGCACGGCGCGCCCTGGACATGGCGGAGGCGATAGTGAGAGGGTCGAGCGGTGCAGGGACTGATTGAGCGTATCAGTTTCATGCAGCCGGGTTTCTGGGACCTGGCGCAGATCGTGGTGGTGGCCTATCTGTTCTACCGCCTGCTATTGCTCTGGGCCGGGACCCGGGCCATTCAGATGCTGCTCGGCCTCATCGTGCTCTTCGCGGTCTACGCGCTGGCCGAGATCCTGCAGCTCGAGCTGATCCGCTACCTCTTGCAGGCCGTGTTCATCTATGGTCCGCTAGCCGCCATAGTCATCTTCCAGCCCGAGCTACGCAGTGCGCTGACTCGCCTCGGCCAGAGCCGGTTCTGGCGCTACTTCTCACGCCCGCAGGCCTCCTCGGAAATTATCCAAGTCGTCGTCCAGGCCGCCGAAGTCCTTTCAAGGAAGCGGATCGGTGCGATCGTGGCTGTCGAGCGTGAGGTAGGGCTGGAGGAGTACGCGCGCCGCGGTTCGCCCGTCCACGCACCGGTCAGCGCCGAGCTGCTCGAAGCCGTCTTTACCCGCTACGGCCCGCTCCACGACGGCGCCGTTATCATCCGTGGCGAGTCGATCCTGGCCGCCCGCTGCATTCTGCCGCTTACCCAGTTCCCTGTGACCGACCGGAGCTTGGGGACCCGGCACCGCGCCGCGATCGGCCTTTCGGAGGAGACCGACGCCGTGGTGATCGTCGTCTCGGAGGAGACCGGTGCCATCTCACTGGCCCAACGCGGGCGTCTGGAAAGGGCCGTGACCGGCGAGCGGCTGCGGGAAGCGCTCGGGGCGAAGCCAGCGGGTCGCGCTAAGCTCGCCCCTGCCCAGCCGGGCACAGCCACCCCGGCGGGCGAGGCCAAAACCGGGGAGCTGACTCTCGTTGACAGAAGCTCCCCAGGTGGGTAGTGTTCTCCCGATATACACCACAGCGGAATTCCAGAACCAGCAACAGCGAGGGTCGCTTTGCAGACCGAAGCCCAATATGCTCTGCTAGAGCTGTTCAGGGACGGCGGTTTCATGATGTACTTCCTGGTGTTGGCGTCGCTGCTGGCACTGGGTGTCATCATCGCCAAGGGTTACATCCTATTCGTCGCTCACCGGGATAGTCAGCGGTTGCTCGAGCAGCTCGCCGCGGCTCCCAAAGGCGTGGACGGCACGATCGATCTCGCCGATGAGACCCAGGGTCCCGTGGCGGCTATCCTCTCCTCCGGGCTGCGTCGGGTCCGCGAAACGCGCCATAGCGAGGCGGATATCGAGAAAGCCGTCTCCACGACGGGCTCGATCGAGCTCGGCTTCCTCGAGCGCGGCCTGATCGTTCTGGCGACCGTAGCCAACGTCGCCCCAATGATGGGATTCCTGGGTACGGTCGTAGGGATGATCGCTGCCTTCGGCGCCGTCGCCGAGGCGGGCCAGATCGAGGCCTCGCTGGTCGCCGGCGGTATCAAGGTCGCTCTGATTACCACAGCCACCGGCCTGACAATCGCCATACCGGTGAACATAGCCTACAACTTCTTCGTGACCCGTATCGACCGCTTGATCATCGACATGGAACGCGGAGCGGAGGCGGTGCTCGATATGTCGGCGCCCCCAGCCGCTCACCGAACGAGCTAGAGGTTCGTGGCATGGCTCTGCTCAAGAGAAAAAGCAAGGTAAGCGACGAGATCCCCACCGCATCGATGGCCGATATCGCCTTCCTGCTCCTCATCTTCTTTCTTACTACCACGGTATTCGAGGAGGAGAAAGGGCTGCCCATCGTGCTGCCCGAAGCAGCGGCGATGGAGCAGGCGGTTTCGCAGAGCAACATCATTCACTTCCTGGTGCAGGAAGACGGTGCGGTTGTGATCCGGCGAGGCGAAAGCCAGGCCGAGCAGGTCGTCTCCTACAGTGAGATCGAGGGGATCATGCGGCAGGAGATCGCGAACAACCCCCTTATCATCGCGGCGGTGAAGACCGACCCCAACTCGCCGTACAGGCACATGATCAATGTCCTCGATGAGCTGCAGAAGGCGAACGCGGAACGCGTATCGCTACAGCTCTGGGAGAGGTAACGACGATGGCCAAGAAGAGCGGCGGATTCGAGAGGAAATCGAAGGCGGCGAGCGAGATTCCAACCGCCTCGATGGCCGACATCGCTTTCCTGCTCCTCATCTTCTTTATGGTGTCGACCACGTTCCGACGTGAACAGCCTCGTCATCTGGCTTTTCCGCAGGCGCAGGCGACCCAAAAGATCGACGAGAAACGCAAGAACATTCTGCACCTCTGGATCGAACCCAACGGTGACGTGTATATTAATGATGCCAGGGTCCCGATGGAGCAGGTGGGTGAGTTGGTGTTGCCATTGTACAGAGCGAGTGAGCGAGCGCTGCTTATTTCGATCCGTGGCGACAGAGATGTCCCGTACCGCTTCATCAACTCGGTGACCGAGGAGCTGCGGTCGGCCAATGCGGTGCGTGTGTTCTTCCATACGGACCTCGAGAGTCGATTGACGCGGGCAAGGAGGTAGGAGGTCATGATAGGCGAGACAGGGGCGGCAGAAAAGCACTTCTACAGCCAGACGGCGAACGACCGGTTCAAGAAATCATCCAACCAGTGGTTCTTCGGCAGCATCGTGCTGGCCACAGTTCTGCACTTCGGGCTCTTCCAGTTCTTCCCCGAATTGACGGCGTCCGATGTGAGCTTCGGGGTCAACGAGTTCGAGGCGATCGAGCTGCCGCCCGAAGTCGAGATTCCGCCGCCGCCCGAGCAGATCGCGCGGCCGGCGGTGCCGGTGGTCGCTGCCACCGAGCTCGAGGAGGACATCACGATCGCGCCGACGACCTTCGAGGAGAACCCGGTCGAGAGCCTACCGCCGCCGCCCAGCGATGTGAGCCGCCTCGGTGATCGACCGGTCTTCACACCGTACACGGTGAGGCCCGAGATCAAGGATCGCGCGCGCGCTGTGCAGGTCGTGATGGGCCACTATCCAAAGATCCTGCAGGATGCTGGGATCGGCGGTACGGTGTACGTCTGGCTGTTCATCGACACGAACGGGCGTGTTCAGAACGCCCAGGTACAGGAGAGCTCTGGCAACGAGGCGCTCGACGCGGCCGCTATGGAGGCGGTCTACGAGATCGAGTTCACACCGGCCCTCAACATGGACAAGCGGGTGCCGGTGTGGGTGGCGTTCCCGATCCTGTTCGAGGTTCCCCTCTAGTAGAGGCTTATCGCTGCTTAGCGGGCCCGGCATCGCCTAACGGCGATGCCGGGCTCTTTTGTCTTGATTCGCCCGAGTGGCCCGCGTAACTTTGCTTAATTATGTATCTTGAGCGACTTGAGCGCGCGCTGCCCGAGTTGCGCGAAAGACTCGAACGGGCCTGCCGACGCGCTGGTCGCTCCGACGCCGATTCGATCACGGTCGTCGCGGTGACCAAGGGTCACCCACTGGAAGCGATTCAGGCGGCTCGCGACGCGGGGCTACAGGTGATCGGCGAGAACCGGGTGCAGGAAGCGCAGAAGAAATGGGAGACCGCAGGCGACCTCGGTGTAAGCTGGCACCTGGTAGGTCATCTTCAACGCAATAAGGTGCGCCAAGCGCTGAAGATGTTCGAGCTTATCCATTCGGTGGACTCGCTTCGTCTGGCGGTGACCATCGACAAAGAAGCTGAGCGGCTGAGGCACAGGGCAGGTGTCCTCGTCCAGGTCAACGCTTCCGGCGAGGAATCTAAGTACGGCTTCTCAGCCGATAACGCGTTCGGCCCGATAGCTGAGATCTGCGCTCTAGAGCACGTTCGGGTCGAGGGACTCATGACGATGGCGCCGTTTACCGCCGATGAAGTTGTGTTGCGTGAGACTTTCCGACGCACACGCGCACTGTTCGACCGCTGCCGGGACGAGCTCGAGATGTTCGAGGGCCAGCACATTTCGATGGGCATGACCAACGATTTCGAGATAGCGGTCGAGGAAGGCAGTACGATGGTCCGAATCGGCACTGCGTTGTTTGGGGAGCGGGTACGATGATTGATTTGACGCCACTCGATGTTCGCAAGAAGAAGGGCGACTTCCGACGAGCCGTCCGGGGATACGATACCGAACTGGTAGATGACTTCCTCGACATGGTCGCCGAACGCCTCGAGGAACTCGTTAAGCAGAACGTCGCGTTATCCGAACGAGCGGAACACCTTCAGGAGCAGGTCGCGTCCTACCGCGAGCGTGAAAAGGCGCTCAACGAGGCGCTGGTGACGGCTCAACAGCTCCGCTCCGAGGCGCAGGCCCAAGCTGACCGTGAGGCCGAGTTGATTCGCCGCGAGGCGCAGAGTCAGGCTGAGCGCATCGTCGAGGAAGGGCAGCGGTCGTATCGCGAGATCGCTCGCGACATCGAAGCGCTCCGCACCCGGAGGCGACAGTTCGTCCGGGCCTTCGGAACGCTGCTCGAGCGCTATCTCTCGGAGCTCGAGGTCGAGGAGGCGCGGCTCAGCGAGTCGGAGATCGAAGTGCCGGCTGTACCGTCCGGCCAGGCCGCCGCACCGCCGACCCAGCCAGCTCGAGAGCCGGCCCCGGAGGAGGAAGCAGAGCAGCCGACCGATTCGGCGGAGCAGACCAATTCGGCGGAGCCGACGGCACCCGCCGAGGGTGAGTGGCTCTCCTCGCTGGTCGCTGATACCGACAAGGAGGAGCAGGTTTGATGGCGAGCTCTGCCGCCGCCGAGCTCGTGCAGCGGATCCGCGCCGCCTCACAGGTGATCGAGAGCCGGTCCAAGCTAAAGCCACGCACCGCAATCATCTTGGGCACCGGTCTGGGGGCTCTGGCGGAGGAGATCGATGCGGAGGCGAGCATACCTTACGAGGAGATCCCCGATTTCCCCGTCTCGACCGTCGAGAGCCACAGCGGGCGGCTGCTGATGGGCGACCTATCGGGGCAGCCTGTTGTTGCCATGCAGGGGCGGTTCCACCGCTATGAGGGGTACACGCTGCCTCAAGTCGCCTTCCCCGTGCGGGTCATGCGCGACTTGGGCGCCGAGATTCTCATCGTGTCCAACGCTTGCGGCGGCATGAACCCGATGTGGGATGTCGGCGATCTCATGCTTATTGCGGATCACATCAACCTGCTGGGCAACAACCCGCTCATCGGCCCGAACGCCGACGAACTGGGTCCGCGGTTCCCCGATATGTCGGAGCCCTACGACCAGGGTTTGCAGAGTCTCGCTATCGAAGTGGCTCGAGATGAGAAGATCACTCTGCGGCGCGGTGTCTATGTCGCGGTCAGCGGACCCAACCTTGAGACGCGGGCCGAGTACCGCTTCTTGCGGATGATCGGCGCCGACGTCGTCGGGATGTCGACCGTGCCGGAGGTTATTGTCGCCGTGCATGGCGGCATGAAGGTGCTGGGCGTTTCGATCATAACCGACAGTTGCCTGCCGGACGCCCTCAAGCCGGCGAGCGTCGAGGAGATCATCAAAGTGGCCGGCGCGGCGGAACCGAAACTCACGCTACTGATCAAGAGCGTGGTTGGCCGCCTGGGCAGATGACCGGATATGACAGATAAGCTTTACCGCGAGATTCCCGAGGATCCAACCGAGCTCGAAGAAGATGTCCTGCGGACCTGGGAGGAAGAGGACACCTTCCACCGCTCGCTGGAGATAACCAAGGACGGCGAGCCGTTCGTCTTTTACGAAGGTCCGCCGACGGCGAATGGTCGGCCCGGCATTCACCACGTCTTTTCTCGGTCGCTCAAGGACACCTTCTGTCGCTACAAGACGATGCAAGGACGCTCGGTGACCCGCATCGCCGGCTGGGATACCCACGGCCTGCCGGTAGAGGTCGAAGCGGAGAAGGCGCTCGGCATTTCGGGTAAGCCGGAGATCGAGAAGATTGGCGTCGAGCGGTTCGCCGAGGTGTGCCGGGAACACATCTTCACCTACAAGGAAGATTGGGAGAAGCTGTCCCTCCGCATTGGCTTTTGGCTCGACTACTCGCGCCCCTACATCACCTGTTCGCCGGAGTTCGTCGAGAGCGTTTGGTGGGCGCTCGCCCAGTTCCACGAGAAGGGCCTGCTCTACCGCGGACATAAGGTCGTCCCGTTCTGTCCACGCTGCGGGACCGGTCTCTCGAGTCACGAGGTCGCCCTTGGTTACGAGGACGTCACCGAGCCGGCGGTGACGGTCAAGTTCCCGCTCGAGGGCCGGCCGGGCGAGTACCTGCTCGCCTGGACGACAACGCCCTGGACGCTGCCAGGGAACATAGCCCTCGCCGTCAGCCCGATGATCGCCTACGTGAAGGCACGTGTCGGCGACGAGATCTTCTATCTGGCGGAACGGCTGGCCGACGAGGTGTTGGGTGAGAACTACGAAATCTTGGAGACGATGCCCGGCGGCAAGCTAGAGGGGCTTCGCTATGAGCCGCCGTTCCCGTTTCTCGCCGACGTCGTTGGCAAGGACAACGGCTGGTTCGTGGCGGTGGCCGACTTCGTGACTGCCGACGAGGGGACCGGGATCGTGCACACCGCGGTCATGTACGGTCAAGACGACTACGACCTCGGGCTGCAGTTCGGTCTCCCGATGCACCACCTGGTTGACGAGCAAGGCCGTTTCAACCCGGAGGTGACGGATTGGGCCGGCGTCTTCGTCAAGGATGCCGACCCTCAAATCGTTGAGGCCCTGAAGGAGTCCGGCCGGCTCTGGAAGGTTGCGGACTACACTCACAGTTATCCGTTCTGCTGGCGCTGCGACACGCCGCTGCTCTATTACGCACGGGATTCCTGGTATCTGCGCACAACGGCGGTCAAGGATCGACTGCTGGCGAACAATGCCTCCATCAACTGGCATCCGCTGGAGATCGGCCGCGGCCGCATGGGTGAATGGCTCGAGAACAACGTTGACTGGGCCCTGTCGCGCGATCGCTACTGGGGCACGCCGCTTCCGGTGTGGATCTGTGATCAGGACCCTGCTCATATTCGCGTGATCGGTAGCTATAGCGAGCTTGCCGAGTATGCAGGCATCGAGTTGGGTCCGGACTTCGATCCGCACAAGCCCCTCATCGACACGCTGGAAGGTGAATGCACGGAGTGCGGCGCGAAGATGCGGCGGACCCCGGAGGTCATAGACACCTGGTTCGACTCCGGTTCCATGCCGTTTGCCCAATGGCACTACCCGATGGAGAACGCGGACGCGTTCAAGGGTCTGTTCCCAGCAGACTTCATCGCGGAGGGAGTGGATCAAACGCGGGGATGGTTCTACTCGCTGTTGGCGATCTCGACGGTCTTGTTCGATCAGGCGCCGTACAGGAACGTAGTCGTCAATGGCATGGTCCTGGACGCCGACGGCGTCAAGATGTCGAAGTCGCGAGGCAATGTGGTCGATCCGTGGGACGCGGTCGGCGAATACGGCGCCGATGCGATTCGCTACTATCTCCTCTCGGTAAGCAATCCTTGGCTTCCCAAACGGCACGACCCGAAGGCGATCGGCGAAGTGCGCCGTAGGTTCTTCGCCACGTTGTCGGCGACCTATCGCTTCTTCGAGATGTACGCCAACCTCGAGAACTGGAAGCCGGGCGCTGAGCGGGCGGTCGGCAGCCGGCCGCTAACGGATCGCTGGCTGCTCTCGCGCCTCGACGCTGTCGTAGCCGCCTGCCGATCGGACCTCGACAACTACAATGTCACTCACGCGATTCGCAGGATCAGCGACTTCGTGACCGATGACGTGTCGAACTGGTACGTGAGGCTCACGCGGGCACGCTTCTGGGGAACGAGAGCGGCGACGCGTGAGACGATGAATGAGGCCTTCAGCACGCTGTGGGAGGCGCTTGTCACGACCTGCCGCCTCATGGCGCCGGCGATCCCGTTCATCAGCGACTGGATTCATCGCCAGCTGACCGACGGCGTTTCCGTGCATTTCGAGCCCTACCCCGAGCCTGGCGATCGGCGCGATTCGCAGCTGGACCGGGCGATGGAGGCTAGCCGCCAGCTGGTCCGCCTCGGCCGAGCCGCCCGGGAGGTAGCCGGAGCCCGGGTTCGCCAACCACTGCGTCGGCTGTATGCCGTCCTCCCGGCAGAGCAAGCCGCCGGGATGGACGAGGAACTATTGAGAATCGTGCGCGACGAGCTGAATGTGAAGGAGATTACCTTCACCGCCGACGCCGATGAGCTGGTTTCCTACAGGGCGGAGCCGGACTTTGCGGTTCTGGGGCCCCAGTTCGGCCCTCGCGCCCAGGCGGTGGCGGAGGCCCTGAAGGCTTTGGACGGCCCCGAGCTGTCCGCTTGGCGGGCGCGGGGCGGGCCGCTGTCGCTCGACGTCTTGGATGAGCGGATCGAGGTCCCGGAAACGGCGGCGGCTCTCGTGCAGGAACCGCGGCCGGGCCTGGTCGTCCAGTCGGACGGTGGGGTCACGGTGGGGCTCGACACGGCTCTGGACGAGTCGCTCAGGCTGGAAGGCATCGCCCGGGATCTTGTCAACCGGATTCAGCGTTTGCGGCGTGATGCAGGGCTGGAACTGGACGACCGGATCCGTTTGGGTATCTTTGGGGCGCCCGACGTGGTATCAGCGGCGAAAACCCACAGCGAATACATAGCCGGTGAGGTCCTGGCCTTGGCTGTGGAGGTGGGTCGCGAGCCGCTGGCTGAGGGCACATACGCGCATAGGCAGCGCTTCCGGCTGGAAAGCGGAGAGGCTGAGATCGGGGTCAAAGTATCTTGACCGCTGTGGGAACACTGAAGGAGTAGATATGCCACTGAGCAAGAAAGATCGGGCGCACTTCGAGCAGCGCCTTTTGGATGAGCGGGAGAAGATAGTCAAGCAGCTGGCCCAGTTCGACGAATCTTTCTCCGACACGCTCCAGGGGTCCGATGGCGATCTGTCGGCCTACAGTTTCCACATGGCAGATCAGGGGACTGACGCGATGGAACGTGAGAAGGCGTTCCTGTTCGCCAGCAAGGAAGGTCGGCTGCTGTATCACATTGATGAAGCCTTGCGTCGCCTCTACAAGTCACCTGACAGGTACGGGATCTGCCAGGAGTGCGGCGATGAAGTGGGGTACGAGCGGCTGGACGCGCTTCCCCACGCGCGACTGTGCATCAAGTGCAAGGAGCGGGAGGAGGACGGCGGTGACTAGCGGGTACTCGCGGGCGGAGGAGATGAGCGCGAGGGAGGAGTTAGCGGGGGCAGCCCCGCTGAAGGGGAAGCTGGGAGCGTTTGCAGGCACGGCGGGCGCGATCCTCGCCCTTGACATGCTGACCAAGTACCTCGTCCAACAGACGCTGACTCCCTACGATCAGATCCCTGTCATCGGCGAGTTCTTTCGCCTCACTTACATCTATAACCCGGGTGCGGCGTTTGGGCTTCACCTTGGGCCCTACTCGCGCTTCATCTTCCTCGCCCTCGCTTTCGTCGCTCTCGGTGTGCTGCTCGTGATGTACCGGCACACCGCTGCGCATGACCGACTGAGGCTGTTCGCGATCGGGGCGATCTCTGGCGGTGCATTGGGCAACGTGATTGACCGTATCCGGTCTGCGGCCGGTGTTGTTGACTTCCTGGACTTCGGGATCGGCAACCTCCGCTGGCCCGTGTTCAACATTGCGGATACGGCCGTCACCTTGGGGGCCATCCTGCTCCTCGCCTCGCTCTGGGCGGAAGACCAGCGTCGCGACCAGAGTAAGAGTGGATCCGGTTGAGGACCGGGAAGGTTACGCAACCTACCGGGTCGAGGTCGACAAGCCCAGCGGCCAGAGGATCGACCGCTATCTAGCAGACAAACTTCCGCTTTCCCGTTCCCAGGTTGCGTCGTTGATTGACGCGGGTCGTGTCCACGTCGCCGACCAAATCCCCAAGAAGAGCTACATTCCCGAGTTGGGCGACGTCATTACTGTCGTCGTCCCGCCGCCCGAGCCGCTGCTCGCGGTCGCGGAAGATATCCCTGTCGATGTCGTCTTCGAGGACGAGGGATTCCTCGTTGTAAACAAGCCGGCCGGGATGGTCGTGCACCCAGCCCCCGGCCATCCGCGTGGCACGCTCGTCAACGCCCTTCTGCACCACGTAGGCGTACTGTCCCCGGTCGGTGGGGTGCGGAGGCCCGGAATCGTTCATCGGCTGGACAAGGATACCTCGGGCTTGATCATCGTCGCCAAGGACGAGACGACCCATCGCCGCCTGGCCGGCTCGCTGGCCCAGCGTGAGATCGTCCGCCGCTACCTGGCTGCTTGCTGGGGACATCTCCGGGAGGACGCCCTCCGGGTGGAGGCGGACGTCGGCCGTCACCACCGCGATCGGAAGCGAATGGCCGTGGTACCGGGCTCGCGGACGGCGGTCACCGAGATCGAGCGCCTCGAGCGGTGGAAGGCAGCCGATCTGCTCAAGGTCCGACTTCTCACAGGCCGGACCCACCAAATCCGTGTCCATTTGAGACATATCGGTCACCCGGTCGTCGGCGACCGGCAGTACGGTCAGGGTTGGGAGCGTGGACTGGAAGGGCGTTGGCCTAGCGACCTGGCAAAGCGGGTGAAACGCCAGTTCTTACACGCGGCAGAGCTGGCCTTCGCGCACCCTGTAACGGGTCAGCCGCTGGAGTTCTCGACCCCTCTCCCCGAGGACCTGGCGGAGGCCGCAGAGTGGGCCCGCCGGACAAGTTGACCGACGCGTTAGTCGTTATTATACTTGTACTTCCGCGAGTGGCCGCACCGCGATACCTCCCCCATTTCCCATTAACGTGCTCCGAGGGTTGCACTAGGTGTCGGACTCTGCCAGGCGCCAGCTACTTGTTGAGGTCGGTGGGAGTCTGTTCGCCGCCGCCGCCGACGAGGTTCGCGAGGTGATGGATATGACGGAGGCGACGCCGGTCCCCGGAGCGATACAGGGTGTGCTGGGGCTCCTGAACCGGCGCGGCAAAGTCATCGTCGCCGCAGAGCTAGGTACCTTCCTGGGTGTGGAGTCGGAGCCTGGAGTCGAGTCGGCGCTCGTGGTTTTCGCCGACGGTGATCGGCGGGTCGCGTTGATGGTGGATCGGGTGATCGGCATGGCTCCTTACTCGGGGACCGATCTCGACGTCGAGAGTGATTTGCTGGAGGCGCTCGGTGCTCGAGAACTTGCGGTGGGAGTGGGGCAGTTCGGGCCGCGGCCATACATACGGCTCGATGTACCGGCGATCTTCGCACGGATTTTCGATCAGGCCGGAGACCGTGAACGGTCGATCCGGCTCGGGTCGACGGTTAGATAGGAGCGATTCATGAGCCGCACGGTGCTGATTGTAGACGACGCGATCTTCATGCGAACGATGATCGCTGACATCCTCAAGGGCGCGGACTTCGAAGTCGTGGGTGAGGCCTCCTCCGGAGCGGAAGCCGTTGAGAAGTACAAGGAGCTTAGACCTGATCTTGTGACCATGGACATCGTAATGCCCGACATGGGTGGGATCGATGCGGTGCGCGAGATCATCCAGTTCGATCCTGACGCCAGGATCCTGATGTGCAGCGCCATGGGCCAGCAGGGGCTGGTGGTCGAAGCCATTCAGGCCGGTGCCCGAGATTTCGTCGTCAAACCGTTCCAGCCCTCAAGGGTACTCGAGGCGCTGCAACGCTTGTTGGGATGAGCCAGCAGCAGAAATACGCCGAGCTCTTTGCAGCTGAGGCGCGCGAGCATCTGGCGGAGATGGGTCGCGCGCTCGTTGCTCTAGAAGAGGAACCTGGGGACCAGGCCTCCCTCGACGCCATCTTTCGATCGGTGCACACGATCAAGGGGATGGCGGCGGCAATGGGCTACGACGTGCCGACACGACTCGCGCACAATATCGAGTCGGTGCTCGACGAATTGAGGTCCGGCGGGCGGACCGTCAGCGCCGAAGTCGTTGACCTGTTGTTGGAGGCTTCCGATCTCCTCGAGGGCGCCGTCGAGGCTACCGTGGCCGGCAAAACGCCGGCGGATCCGTCGGCTGCCATCGAGCGACTAGTACTCTGGCGACTGGCCGACGATAGTGCGGTGCAGCCGAAGCCGCCGGAAACGGCTGCACCGACTCCACCCGCTCCTGCCACGGAGGCGCAACGCGTCGCGGCTCCCACATCGCGACGCTCCGACAGCAGCCGCTTGCGGGTCGATATTCGCCGCCTCGACGCGCTGATGAACCTCATGGGCGAACTGATGATCCTGCGCGGTGAAATGAAGGCCCTGGCCGATCAACTCGGCGCCGAGTCGCTCCAAGATGCCGTCGAGCGCGCCGGCAGGTTCATCGGCGAGATGCAGGCCCACGTTGTCGGGAGCCGTATGGTACCTGTCTGGCAAATCTTCGATCGCTTCCCGCGCCTGGTTCGCGATGCCTCGCGCTCGGTAGGGAAGGAGATCGAGCTCGAGATCACTGGCAAGCAGCTCGAGCTCGACCGCTCGCTGCTTGACGCGATCAGCGATCCACTCGTCCACCTACTGCGCAACGCCGTGGATCACGGCATCGAGCCTGCAGAAGAGCGCGAGCGTGCCGGAAAGCCACGAGTTGGTCGCATCAAGCTCGCCGCAATGCGCGAACGCTCCCGCCTGGTGATCACCATAAGTGACGACGGGCGAGGCATCGATCGCGATAGTGTGATTGATAAGGCGAGGCGTGAAGGGCTTCTGGATGCCGGCGAGGAACCGACGGACCAGATGCTGTTCCGAATCATGGCACGACCCGGCTTCTCCACGGCTGCGCAGGTTACCACGCTGTCCGGCCGCGGAGTCGGGCTCGACGTCGTCGAGACAACCATCCGCGGGCTCGGCGGCTCGGTAAACTTCAGGAGCGAGCTGGGTGCCGGCGCCTCGTTCCGTCTCGATCTCCCACTGACCCTGGCGATCCTCCGCGCTCTGATTGTTCAAGTGGACGGTCAGGTTTATGCCGTACCGGCCACGTTCACGCGCGAGAGCTTCGAGGTCGAGGAGGCGGCGGTGGAGCGGGCACACGGTCAAGAGTGGATCTACTGGGGCGGCGAGCGGGTGCCGCTAACTCGTCTGCGGACTCTGTTCACCGGCGGTGAGGGCAACGGATCATCGACGGATGGAGTTGGCTTCCTCAATCTCGTGGGTCTCGAGTTTGGGGAGTCACGGATGGCGATCTCGGTCGACGAGTTCCTGGGTGAAGAGGAGATCGTGATCAAGCCGTTCGATCCGCCGCGCGGCGCTGTACCGGTGTTCTCGGGTGCCATCGTGCGGCCGGACGGACGACCGGCCTTGGTGCTGGACGTAGGTAATCTGTCGTGATAACGCGGATTCACCATTGAGGGATGGCGTGAATGGACGCGAATCGTGAGCTCCACGACAAAGAGCTTGATGCTCTGAAGGAAGTGGCGAACATCGGCGCCGGCCACGCGGCGACGGCTCTCAGCCAGCTGACGCATCGCCGCATCATGATCGATGTGCCGAAGGTGCAGATTTGCACGATCGAGGAAGCGGCTTCCGCTGTTGGCAATGGTGGCGTAGTCGCTGCCGTGTTGATGCAGGTGTTGGGTGACCTGACCGGCCGCAGCTTGCTGCTCTTTGAGAAGAGTCTGGCATTGCAGCTTGCAGACATGCTGCTCAGTCGGGAGCCGGGATCGACCAAGGTCTTTGCGGAGCTTGAGCAGTCGGCCCTCAAAGAAACGGCGAACATCTTGACCGGCGCCTACCTGAACGGGTTGTCCGACATGCTGGGGCTGATGCTGATTCCGTCGGTGCCGAGCCTAGCAATCGACCTAAGCGCAGCGATTCTGTCCACGGCTTACCTCGACTTCGCCTACGAGCAAGGAAACGTCATTATCCTGGACACCCGCTTTCGATTCGAACCCGGCGACGGCAGCATGTCGGGTCACTTCGTCTTGTTGCCAGATCCGGCGAGTCTTCAAGTGATACTGAAAGCTGCTCGTTTGGTGTGAATATGACGACGACGGTTCACTCCGAGGGCGACATTCGCATCCTCCGCGCGCTGGCTCAGCGCATCGACCCGGGGGACGCGGGCGCGTACAACAACCTTGGAGTGGTGTTCTACCAAAAGGGCCTCTATGAGGAGGCGATCGAACAGTTTCGTCGTGCGCTGGCGATCGATGGTAAGATGGAAGTGGCGCGACGGAACCTGGACATAGCCTATCATCAGACGGGCTACTACGACCGTCGTATCGCCGAGCTGATCGCTCGCCTGCGAGCCAATGAAGATGACGACGATGCCCGCTACAGCCTCGCCGAGGCATACTTCAATACCGGCCGGTTCGATGATGCGATCGTCCAGTACGAGAAGCTGATCGAGAAGAAGCCCGGCAACGTTCGAGTGCTGTTGAGACTCGGCGCTGCTGAGAAGCAGCGCGGCGAGTTGAAGCGGGCGATCGAATGGTTCGAGAAGGCCCGCGAGCTCCAGCCCGACCGTCCCTTCATCTACTATTCGTTGGGCGAGATCCTCTACAACCAGGGGATGAACGAGGAGGCGATCGCCCACCTGCGCAAGGCGCTGCAGCTGAATCCTTCCGTCGCCGAAGTGCACCACCTGCTGAGCTTCGTCTACGGCGACATCGGTGCGGCCGACAAGGCGGCCGAGCATGCGGCGGCTGCCGCAGAGCTCAACCCGGCCGCTACGAAAGCACGGGCAAACCTCTCACTCGATCGCTACAGTCCAGCGCAGTACGTCGAGCTCACAGGTAAGGCGGCTACACCGAGCGTCGAGGGTCATAAAGCGTTTGCGCACTACAGTCTGGGAATCGCTTTTCGGGCACGTGGGCTGTACGAAGAGGCGAAGCAAGAGTTCACCCGCGGGCGCGAGGCCGGCGAAGACCCGACCTTGATCGACCAGGCGGAAGCCGAGTTGGCGCTGCTCGAGGGCGATGCGGACGGGGCGTTAGCCAGATACGATGCGCTGCTCGCCAAAGTCAGCGGCAGCCCGAAGGTATGGAACGAGCGCGGGGTTACGCTTCACCAGGTCGGACGTTTGGACGAAGCCGAGAAGAGTTACCGTCGCGCCCTCGACATCGACGAAGGTTATGCCCTGGCCTGGAACAACATTGGCGTGGCGGCCGCGCACCGCGGTGACGAGGAAAGTGCCGAGGCCGCGTTCCAGCGCGCGCTTGAGATACAGGCTGAGCTCACCGACGCGCGGCTCAATCTGGGGCTGCTATGGGTGTTGGGTGGCAGGCACGATAGCAGTCTACAGCTGCACCGCGATATGCTGAAGGTGGATTCTAGCCGTGCGGATGCATGGAATGGCTTGGGTTCGGCGATGATGGCTATGGAGCGGTTCGCCGAGGCGCGCAACGCATTTGCGCGTGCGGTGGGGGCGAATCCGAACTTCCCGCCGGCACGTTACAATCTGAGCTTCGCGCTCGCTCGCCTTGGTGAGCATGAGGATGCCCTGCGTGAGACCAAGATAGCACTCGAGCTCGACCCCTATTACACAGCGCCCCGCTACAAACTGTCGATCGATCTGCAGTATGAGGGTGGCGACGTGTGGGCACCGGAGCTGGCGGCGCCTGAACGCGTCGCGCCGAAGGATGACGGCGTCCGTGATTTCGACTTCGATCCGGCAGAATTGGAGACGGTCTTCCACGAGCTCGAGGGTCCCGAGCCCGGGGAGGAGGCTCCGCCCAGCGAGACGTTCGATTTGGCTCGTGACCATCTTGCCAACGGCCTCTACGATCGGGCTCTTGTCGAGGCTGCACGCGTGCTACGGGAGGGCGGCGATGCGGCGGAGGGTGCGGTGATCATCGGTGAGGTCTATCTGCAGCGCGGACTCTACGGCGAAGCCCTCGAGCGCTTCGAGGAAGCGCGCGCGCTGCGGCCTGACGATCCGCAGGTGCTGGCCGGCGCTACCCGCTGTCTACTGCAGCTCGATCGCGTCGATGAGGCGCGGCTGGCGGCGGAAGCCTTGCAGCCGCAGGCGGGCCAGGATGTGACCAATCTGTTGATGGTTGGTGAGGCGCTGACCCGCTCGGGTGAAGCGAAACGGGCGATGGAAGTGCTTGACTTGGCGGCGCAGCTTTCTCCGCACGACCCGGTCGTGCACCGACAGATTGCCAGGGCCGCGCTAGCAGTGGGCAACCGGCGGCGCGCCCGGGATGCCTACCGGATGGCGATCGCCGAGGACCCAGATTTCACAGCGGCGCGAGTGGAATTCGGGCGCCTGTTGATCGAAGAGGGTGCGTACAGCGAGGCGGAGGCCGAGATCCGACAGGCGCTCGAGCTCATGCCCACCTACGCTGACGGCGCTCTGCTGCTCGCCGATCTGCTGAACCGGCAGAGCCGGGGCCGTGAGTCTGTGAGCCTGCTGGTCGGGTTTCTGGAAACCGAGCCCTACAACCTCGACGCCCTAGCGCTGCTGGGCGAGGCGTTGCTTGCTGAGGGTAGGCGCCGCGACGCGGAACAGGCGCTCGTCCGCGTCGTGCGCTTCGATCCGGAGCGGCCCGCCGCGCTCTTTCGCCTCGGAGAGCTCACAGCCGAGTCGGGCCGTTACCGCGAGGCGCTGGGCTATTGGCGTCGACTCATCGAGGCGGCCCCGGATAGCGAGTATGCAGCTCGCGCACGGGTGCAGGCGCGTGTCGCGTTGGGGACGGGCAGCGCCTTTGAGGGTCAGACAGCAGGGAGCGGCGCCTGATGCCGATCGAAGGCTCACTGCGTGAGTTTGCGCTCACTGACATCTTTCAGCTGCTTCACCTGTCCCGGAAGACTGGTGAGCTGAGGATCGTGCGCGAGCCATCGGGGAGCACCGGGCTGGTGATATTCAACCATGGGACTGTGGTGGGAACGATCCTCGACGAGGCCAGTCCGCGTCTTGGATACATGTTGCTGAATGCGGGTAAGATAACGGAGGCGGACCTTCACCGGGCTGACCAGCTCCATTCGGAGGACCCGAGCCGGTCGTGGATCGATATCCTGACATCGATGGAGGTCGTCGAGTCGTCGGAGATGGATAGGTTCATCCGGTTCCAGATCGAGGAAACCGCCTACGAGATCCTCGGTTGGGAGGACGGCAAATTCTCATTCGAGGAACGCGACGTCGACGACTCGGAATGTGTCACTCTTATTCCGGTCGAGTCGATCTTGATGGAAGGAGCCCGCCGGGCGGATGAGATGTCGGCGCTTGCCACTACGATCGAGAGCCCGACCGCTGTGCCGCGCTTGTCCGATCGGGCCGGCGAGGGCGGCATGATCGATCTCGCGCCGGAGGAGTGGGAGATCCTCGGTCGCATCGATGGTACTAGCGACGTCAAGTCGATCGCCTGGACCTTGGGGCGCAACGAGGTCCAAATCAGCAAGATCATATCGAGGCTTGCAGAACTGAGTCTGGTCGAGATCGGCGATGAGGACGAGATCGCCCGCACTAGACCTCCCCACGAAGTGTCTCTCGATCAGGCGGAGCTCCTGCTGGAGAGCGGGGAGGTTCGCGAGGCACGGCGCCACATCATGTCGGTGCTGAAGCGACACCCGGAGGAACCGCGCGCACACCTGCTCGCCGCCAGGTCGTTAGAACGAATCGGCGACTGGCTCGGTGCCACGGAAGCGTATGAGAGGACCCTGGCCATCGACCCGCTGGCCGTCGAAGCTCGACAGAGGCTTGGCTTGGTGCGTCTGAAATTGGGAGACATCGAAGGTGCGGCACGTGAGTGGACGGCATACCTGCGAATGGCGCCAGATTCGGTTGACCAGAGCACTGTTGAAAGGGCGATAGACGCCGCGCGCGAACTGCAAGACGTCTTGGACGAATTGGATGGACGGGAAAACCCCTAGATCGCTGCAGAGTCTGAGCGAAGAGGTCGCCACGAACCCGAACTCGACCGCGTTTGTGGAGCTGGCCGCAGCTTACCGGGAGCGTGGCGATACCGAACGTGCTCTACGGCTCTGCCTGCGTGGTCTCCAGCGGCATCCGACACACGTCGAGGCCCACTTCGAGCTCGGCCTGATCTATGAAGCGCGTGGCGAACGGGAGCTGGCGCTGGACGAGTGGGGGATCGTACGGCAGTTGGCGCCGGACCATGTAGCTTCGCGCTTGGCGCTCATCCGACTCTATCTGGACGAGAAGCGTTACATCGATGCGGAGATCGAGCTGAACGCTGCTCGCGAACTTGCCCCCGCCGACAACGCGGTTGCCGAGCTCTGGCAGGCGCTCGAGGCCGCGCGGCGCGATGCGGCTCCCGACCAGACGGAGGGCGCCGCGTCAGCCGATCTCTTCGCTGCCCTCGAGAGGGAGCAACCGGGCACGCTCGGTGTGATGCTGGTCGGCGGAGACGGTCAGCTGCTGGAGGGTCGAATGACGCGACGCGGTGCTGAGTCGGATCGGATGCTCGGCGTGACACTGAACGGTGCCAAGTCCGAGGCGACACGCGTCGCGGATTATCTAGGCCTGGGCGAGTTGCAGGGGATAGTCATCGAAAGCGCGGTGGCTCGCCTCACCGTTTCCCCTGTCAGCGATGGGGTTGTGATCGTGGCGACACGCGCTGAGGTCCCGGCTGGCCAGGCGGCCCGGCTCGTGCAGCGCGCCCGGCAGATCGCCGAGACTCATCTGGATGACAAGCAGCGATGAGGACTCCGTACGGGAATCTGCTGGCTGGAGTGATGAGTGCGCCAGGCGTCCGTGGTGCCCTTGTCGTCGCCGTGCGCGACGGCCTGGTGGTCGACGGCCGTGTGCACGTCGGCGTTGAGGGGGAAGCGGTAGCCGCGCTCGCCGCATCGCTGTACCGCCGGGCTTGTCGAGCGACCGGCGCCGCCGAGGGCAAGGGTCGCTTCGTCGAGCTGGAGGCCGATGGCGGCCGCATCATGATCGCCGGCAAGAATGACCTCGCTATGATGGCAGTCCTCCAACGACGGTCAAACACGGGGCAGGCGCGGGTGGCAGTGCAGCGGGCCGCCGATGAACTGGCGGCGCTGGAGGGGCAGGCGTAGATGGAGCGCCTGGAAATAAAGCGGATACAGGATGCCTTCGATGAGCCGCTCCGAGATTTCGTGCGCGAGTCGGGCGTCGGGCTGGCGGTGCTGATCAATCGCAGCGGCCAGGTCCTGGCACAGCACGGCTTCGATAAGGTCTTCGACCTCGTCGGTGTCGCATCGCTCGCCGCCGGTATCAATGCATCGAGCCGTGCCCTTGCGAATCAGCTCGGCGAAGAGCAATTCGAGCATCTGCACCATGCGGGGCGAACGCGGCAGCTGTTTCTCGGACATTTTGACTCGGCCGCCGGACAGCTCATGCTCGTGGCGGTCTTCGATGACCGCTCGTCAATCGGCCTGGTCCGACTTTTTTTCGAGCAGTTCGTCGGCGGGATACGTCGACTGCCATCTATGGATGCATCGCGTAAGACAGTAAGCGCGGCGGAGTTCGAGGCAGAACTCGAGACGAGCCTCGACAAGTTCTTTCATGACTTGATAGGCGGTTGACGATGTCGCTCGTGAACTACGCAACACGAGAGATAACCTGCAAAATCGTCTACTATGGCCCCGGACGGTCTGGCAAGACGACGAACCTGCAGTACATACACAGCCGCGTCCCCTGGGATCGGAAGGGCGAGATGGTCTCGCTGGCAACGGAAGCGGACAGGACGCTCTTCTTTGATTTCCTCCCCTTGGAACTCGGCCAGATCTCCGGGTTCAGAACTCGCTTCCAGCTGTACACCGTGCCGGGTCAAGTCTACTACAATGCGACGCGCAGGCTCGTCCTCCAGGGTGCCGACGGAGTCGTCTTCGTCGCCGACAGCCAGAGGCCGCAGATCGATGGCAATATCGAATCGCTCCGCAACCTGCACGAGAACCTGCTCGAGCACGGGATCGACATTCGTGACATCCCAGTAGTCATTCAGTACAACAAGCGCGACCTCCCTAACGTCTTCAGCATCGAACAACTGGAAGAGGAGCTGAACTTCAGAAACGTACCGAGTCACCCCGCGTCGGCATTACTGGGGGAGGGTGTGTTCGATACTCTGAGATCGGCGAGCGAGGGCGTTCTGAAAAAACTGGCGAGAAAGCTCGAGGTCTCCGCCGCTGATACGATGGGAGAGCCGGGATGAGCACTGCCATCGATCCGTCGCTGACCTTCGCCAATTTCGTGGTCGGGCAGGAAAATCGCCTGGCATGCGAGGCTGCGCGCACTGCCTCTGAGTCGCCGGGTTCGACCTACAATCCCTTGTTCATCTACAGCGATACCGGTCTCGGCAAGACCCATCTGCTGATCGCACTGGCCAATCGTGCCAAGGAGTTACAGCCGGAGTTGCTGGTCGTTTATGCACCGCTCGAACAGCTGATGCGAACGCTGTCCAGCACCAACGACTCCGATTCGTCTTACCGGGACGCGGATATCCTGCTGATTGACGATCTTCAGTTCATCGGTAACCACAGGCAGGGCCACCAGATACTCTTCCACCTGCTCGACCATCTGCTCATGTCGGGTAAGCAGGTGGCACTTGCCTGTGACCGTCCGCCGCTGGAGCTGGGCGAACTCGATGACCGTCTGCTGTCTCGTTTTAGTGGTGGCCTGGTTGTTGACATCGGAAGGCCGACACTGGAGACGCGTCGGGCGATCCTCGAGCTGCGTCTTTCCGCCGTTGGTCAGGACCTCAGATCGGAGGTCGTCGAGGCGATCGCGCGCCGTGCGATCGAGAACGTGCGCCAGTTGAAGGGCGCGTTGAACAGAGTGCTGGCGGCCCAGAAGTCGGAAGGGCGCGAAGTAGAGGCCGATGAGGTGGATCGCCTGCTAGCCGATGTCGTGTCAGATGACGATATGCCGTGGCTCGCCGAAGCGGCGCAGCGCACGGGAGCCGAGTTCGAGGATTTTCTTACCGATGTCTCCAGCGCGGTTGAAGAAGCGCTCGGCTCTCCGAAATGGCGTGAAGATCTTGCCCGCGCAATTCTGGAATGGGAGGGCGAAGGGTACGTTACGAGTCGGCTAGAGACGTACCTCGAAGGCGATGAGACGGTCGATGCGGAACAGGTCATTGCCGCCTACGAGCGTGACGTCGCAACGCTCAGATCGATCGAGGAAGAGCTGCGTCGGCTCGATGCCGAGGTCCCGGATGATCTGTCCCTGAGGGATCCAGGGCGAATCGAGCAGGCGCGGCAGCTGCTGGAGGAGGCGCGTCGTTCCAACTTGGCGGTCGACGATTTCTTTCTCGACGAAGAGAAGGTCGTTTGGGATTGGCCGGTCATCGAGGAGCAGTTGATGGAGGGTTGGAGCGATGGCCATTAAGGGCAGCCTAAAGGAAGCCAGTCTGCCCGATGTCCTGCAACTCCTCACCATGGGAGGGAAGACGGGCTGCCTGTCGGTTACCGACAGACAGAGCTTCGGCTACATCTACTTCGAGGAAGGCCGAATCGTCTACGCCTCGCTGCTCAATCGGCGCGACCGGATCGGTGATATCCTGGTGCGGGAGTCGGTGATCTCCCGCGAACAGTTGGACGCCGCGATCGAAGAGCAGAGCGCCACCCGCGACGGCCGGCGGCTGGGCGAGATCCTGAAGGACAGCGGTTATATCGAACAGGAGACACTGCACAGGTGGGTACGCTATCAGATCGAGGAGGCGGTGTACCACCTGTTCACCTGGAGCCAGGGCACCTTCTACTTCGAGCCGGGCCAGCGCCCCGATCGGGAGCAGATACTGGTCTCAATCGACCCCGAGAGCCTACTGCTGGAAGGGGCGCGGCGAGTAGATGAGTGGAGCCAGATAGAGAAGAAAGTCCCCTCGCTCGAATTGGTCTTTTCACTGCACCCGGAACGGTCACAAGCGATATCGTCGCTCAACTTGACGGACGAGCAGCAGAAGATTCTCCCGTTGCTCGACGGGGTACATAGCGGTTGGGACATCATCGAGGAGACGGCGCTGGGCGAGTTCGAGGTGGGGAAAGCGGTCTTCGGTTTGGTCACAGCGGGCTTGGTCCGCAGGGTTGGCAAGCGCGAGCGGAAATCACCCCGGGCCGAGGCCCGGACCAGGGTGGGGGAGCACCGTAACCTGGGTGTGGCTTTTTATCGGACCGGAATGTACGAGGAGGCCGTGCGCGAGTTGAAGCAAGTGCTCGAACTCGAGCCCGAAGCACTCGACGCCGAGTTCTTCCTGGGACTCGTGGCACTGCGGCGCGGCGATCTCGAGGCGGCCGAGAAGAAGCTCGTCGAGATCATGGAACGGGGAGCGGTCCAACCAGCGGTATACAATGACCTCGCGATCGTGCTGGCGGGCCAGGACAAGCTGGTGCAGGCGGCGGCGTTGCTCGACGAGGGGCTGAAAAGGACTGAAGCGCACCCGAAGCTCCTGCTAACAAAGGCGGTATGCCAGTTGAAGCTGGGCGATACCGCAGCGTCGAAGAGCACGCTCGACGATTTCGCGGCGGGCGCGGGCGGTGAGTTGCCGCCTCTGTACTACTCGGCGCGCGCACTGGCCGACGCGATGTCCGCCGACCTGGAATCGGCGGCGGAGATGGTTGCTGAGGGGGTCGAGCGACACCCGGGCTCGGCCGCACTCGTCAACAACGCAGGCGTGATCATGGAGAGGAAGGGTGACCTAGAGAGTGCCCGGGAGCTATACGAGAAGGCCTTCGAGCAAGACTCGGCGCTCCCACAGGCGTCGAAGAATCTGGGTGACCTTCTCTATCGAGAAGGCCTGTACGACAAAGCTGCGGAGGCTTACAAGCGGGCACTGCGCGCCAACCCGAACCTTGGGGACGATGTATACGCCAAACTGGGCAACGTCTACTACAAGGGGCGCGATCGCGAGAAGGCAGTCGAGATGTGGAGGCGGGCGTTGGAGATCAACCCGGCGAATGAAGTCGTACGCACTAACCTGGAATTCGTGAAGGGCAATGCCGGCGACGGGTGATGACACGGCGTATGCTGCACTGTTCGCGAAGATCGAGCGCGAGCGAGGCTTCCGTGGGAATCTCTACCGGCAGAAGTGCTTGCGCCGCAGGGTGGGTGTACGGATGCGCGCCCGCGGTCTCACGAGCATCGATGACTACTCGGCGCTGCTCGATAAGGATCCGGCCGAATACGACTGGCTTCTGCGCGTCCTGACCATCAACGTCAGCAAATTCTTCCGGAACAGGGAGACGTGGGACGTCATCGCTAACGAGTTGCTTCCCGGGCTGCTGGTTCGGGGTGAGCCGGTTCTGATGTGGAGCGCCGGGTCGGCGGCCGGCGAAGAGGCATACAGCCTGGCGATCCTGGTGTGGGAGCGCCTGGGGAGCTGCGAGAAGGGTGAATTGAACGGTGTGCGTATCATCGGCACCGACATCGATCAGGCTAGCATCGACCTCGCCCGCTCGGCCGAGTACCCGGAGGTCGCCCTGTCCGAGACACCGGAAGAGATACGGCGGCGCTGGTTCGTTCCCGGACCCCTGAACCGGCTGAAGGACCCGATACGTTCCATGGTTGAATTCCGAAACGTCGACATCTTGAAGAGCCGCCCCGGTTTCAAGGCGGATCTCATCCTCTGTCGTAATCTGCTGATCTACCTGGACCGACCAGCCCAGGGCCGTGTCTTCGAGATATTTGTCGACGTATTACGATCGGGGGGCTACCTCGTGTTGGGCCGGGTTGAGACGCTGGCCCGGGAGGTGAAGGAGTACTTCGACGTGGTTGACGCGCGAGAGAGGATATACCAGCGGCGGTGAGGATCTTTGTTCCGATGGGCGATCGTCGCGTTGGGCAGGGCGAGGGGACGCTATCGATCACAGGGCTCGGCTCTTGTGTCGCGATCGTTCTCTACGATGAGGCGAGCCAGGTGGGAGGCCTGGCACACGTGCTCCTGCCGGACCGCTCTTTCTCGAAGCGCGACCGCTGCTGGCTGTTCGTGACGGAGGCCGTCCCTGCGCTGCTGGATGAACTGGAGAAAGCCGGTGCCATGCGCCGTCGCATCACCGCGCGGCTCGTCGGTGGTGCCGCCATGTTCGAGGATCTGGCACCGCAGGACAGGCCAAACGTTGGCCGGCGCAACATCGGGGCGGCGCGTGAGGTATTGGCTCGGAATGGAATCCCCATCGTCGCCGAGGACGTGGGCGGCGGGTTCGGCCGCTCGATCGACTTCGACTTGTCGAACGGTCGCTTAGTCGTCTCCTCGCAGGGGAGGAGCCGTGTCGAGATCTGAGGGCGGCGCATCCGGCACCACCGTCCTGGTGGTCGACGACAGCGTGTTCATGCGGCGCATGATTTCCGACATGATCAACCGCTTCCCTGGATTCCACGTTGCTGGCGTTGCGTCCGATGGTCAGGAAGCATTGCGGCGCATCGAGGAGCTCGAACCCGACTTGGTTACGCTTGATATCGAAATGCCGCGTCTCGATGGGTTCGGTGTGCTCGAGCGCGTTATGTCATCACGACCGCGGCCTATCGTGGTCTTCTCTGCCTACACAGAAAGCGGGTCGGTGGCTGCGCTGCGGGCGCTCGATCTGGGCGCCGTTGACTTCGTGGCCAAGCCCTCGGGCCCGATCTCCTTCGACCTCGGCCGCGTGGAAGTGCGGCTCTACGAAGCCCTGCAAGCCGCAGCGGCGGCAGACGTCGGGGCGCTGATCGCCGAACGGACGCTGGAGGCCGAGCCCGTAGTCGCGCCACGGATTGGCGGTGAGGCGGTGGTAGCCATCGCCGCGTCCACGGGGGGACCGCGGGCGCTCTCAACCGTTCTCCGCGCGCTACCCCCCAGCCTGGGGGCCGCGGTGCTCATTGTTCAGCATATGCCGCCGGGTTTCACTTCGACGCTGGCGGCACGGTTGAGCGCTGTAGCCTCGCTCCCGGTAGTGGAGGCGAGCGGTGGCGAGTCCGTTGTGCCGGACCGGGCCTGGCTCGCGCCTGGTGACTTCCATATGCGGGTAAGGCGGATTGAAGGGACGGTGAAGATCACGCTGGACCAGCGCGAGTCGATCTGGGGTACGCGGCCGGCCGCCGATGCACTCTTTCCAAGCGTGGCCGAAGCCTTTGGAGAGCGTTCGGTGGGCGTGGTGCTGACCGGTATGGGTCGCGACGGCGCGAACGGTCTGGCGGCCATCCGAGCGAGTGGCGGTCGAACGATAGCCCAGGATGAGCCGACGAGTGTGGTCTACGGGATGCCCGGTCGGGCAGTGGAGCAGGGAGCGGCGGAACGAGTTGTCTCTCTGGATGGGGTGCCGGGTGCCATCGTCGAGTGCCTGGCTGAACTGACGGTCCCGGGCGACGAAGTGTACTAATGAGCAACGTTATCACGTTCCGACTCGGCGATTCGCGATTTGCGATCCCGGCGGATGTAGTCTCCGAGATCGTCGAGGCCGGCCCGATCGAGCATCGCCTTCCCGGTGCCGATGGCGCTCGAGTTGGCTTGGCCCGCGTCCGCGGCCGCTGGATACCTGTCGTCGAGCTCGCCGGCGCTGTCAGCGACGTGCCGAGTTTGGATCCGGATTCAGCGGACGCGTTGCTGCTGGTGCTGGGCCGTGAGAACGGCCGGTTAGGCCTCCGAGTTCAAGGCCCGGGCGAAGTTGTCCGGCGATGCACCGGGCGGTCACCAGGTGATCGATCAGACGACTTGCTCGAGCTCGATGGTGAGATGGTCCGCTATGTCGACCCGGCGGCGCTTGTCGCCTTCCGGGCCGAGCTGCTTGGAAAGAAGGGAGAATCCATGGAGGATAGACACGCGGCCGCCGAGCCGCTGCGCGTGGTGACGTTCCAGCTCGGCGAGGACGAGTTCGGTGTCGATGTGATGAAGGTGTTCGAGGTTCTCCCGGTGCCGGAGGTGCGCCCTGTACCCAAGGCGCCTGCGTTCGTCGAAGGAGTGGTCGACATCCGCGACTCGATTCTCCCAGTCATCGACATGCGCAAGCGCTTCAGCCTACCAGAGCGAGAGACAGGCGATCCCAGCCGGTTGTTGATCGTCGCTATCGGCGAGGCCCGGGCCGCCCTCGTCGTCGACACGGTTCCCGGCGTCGTACCTCTGGCCGAAGATTCGGTCAGCCCACCACCTGATTTCTTCCGCGGCTTGGCAGGACGGTATCTCGATGGTCTAGCCAAGGACGATGACCGCATGATCATCATGCTCGACGTCGGCGAGATCCTCAGCTCGAAGGAGAAGATAGCACTCGAGAAGGTGGTCGATTCTGCGAAGCCGGGTACCCACGCCAAAGGCAAGAAGCGCGCGCCGCGGCGCGCCAAGAAGAAGTCGAGAGGTTGAACGGCATCGACCCGCTGTCGCCACTGCTCGGCCGATACCGTGAGCTGGAAGACGCTCTGGCCCGCGCTCAGGATACGGCGGAATCCGCCCGGCTGAGTGCGGCGGCCGCGGAACTCCTGGACACGCTGGAACAGTTGGAAGGGCGCGTGGCGGAGCTGCGCGAGATGCTTCGCCAGTTGATGGAAGTTCACGGAATTCTGCCCGGTCTGCCAGAAGGGGCCGTGGGTCTGCCGCCCGCGGTGGCGGAGCGCCAGAGTGAGCTGGGCGGCAGTTATGTGGCGAAAGGGTGGAAGCTGCTTCGCTCCGGTGACCACGACGGTGCCGTCGCTCTGCTGACGGAGGCACTCGACCTGGCGCCGGACGATCCGAGCGTCCTATCGTCCTTGGGCTGGGCACAGACGATATCGCAGCAGTACGACGATGCGCTGGCCACTTACCACCAACTGTTGGTGGTTCGCCCAGAGGACATGCTGGCCCGCGTCAACCTGGGGTACATTTGCCTGAGGAAAGGGATCTACGGCGAGGCGATCGGGCATCTCTCGAAGGCGATCCGGGGCTCGACCGATCAGAGGACAGGCATCTACGGTCGTTACTACCTCGGCCTCGTCTACCTGGCCAGAGAGATGTACGACGACGCCGAATCGTTCCTGCACGAGGTAGTGGAGCTGGATCCGACGATGAGCGAGGCGTCCTTCCAGCTCGGGCGAACACGCTACCTGGCCGGCAGGAAGGCGGAAGCGATTTCGGCCTGGAAAGACGGGGCGGCGGCACCGCAGGGTGGCTTCTGGGCAAGCCGCTGCGCCGAGGCGGCGCGGAGCGCCGAGTCCGGCGTACAGCCATTGCTCGACTGACCCTCTGCTTCACACTCCTCCTCCTCGTCGGTGCAGCACAATCTGTACACACGAGCCAGGTACCGCCCCAAGGTGAGGTCCGCGCGGGCTCGCTCGTCTTTCGCTTTTGGCCCGGCCATGAGGCAGCAGCCGAGGCGCTCGCTGGAAACGCGGCTGCCTCACCGGCGCTTCCGGGGCTACCCCCGGATGTCCTCGACACGGGAGAGATCGTCGTCTTCCTGGCGCCTGACGAGGCGACGTATGATTCGTTGGCGCCTGGCGCCCCCGATTGGAGCGGCGGTCTAGCGTTCCCAGAGGGTGACCGGATCGTTTTGCCGACCTTCGGTCCACGGGCCGGCGCGAGACCGCTGGCGACCGTCCTGCGGCACGAACTGGCACACATCGCCCTCACCCGGCAGCTCGGCTCGGCGGTGCCTCGCTGGTTCCATGAGGGTTACGCGCAGTTGGCGTCGGGAAGCTGGAACGCGAGTGACGCATGGGCTCTGCGCTTCGCGATTCTCCAGGGCCGGCTGGAGTCGCTGGAGTCGCTGAGCCTCGACTTCGCTCGCGGGCGCGTCAGCGCCGATCATGCCTATCTCCTCTCCTACACGGCGGTTGAGTTCCTCCACAGGATGGGGGGCGCCGATGGATTCGCCCGGCTGCTGGAACGCTGGCGCGAGATGGGTGAGCTCGACCCTGCCCTCCGCCGGACCTACGGGCTGACCCTTGGCCAATTCGAGCGTCTGTGGCGCAGAGACGTCGGCCGGCGCTTCGGCTGGCTTCTCGTCCTGGCTCAGGCGGCCGTCTTCTGGACCGTCCTGACGATCCTTTTGCTGGTTCTGGGGTATTGGAAGAAGAGACGAACCCGTCAAAAACTAGAAGCGCTCGAGGCGGCGGTGGCGGCCCGCGAAGTCAAGGCACGCCTTGAGGGTACGGCGGAAGCCGGCCCGGCCGGCGGCGGCCGCGACGTGATTGACGAGTTTGGCGGAAGCGAATAGCTTTGGGCGGTTCAAGACCCCAATCTTACGCTTGGCAAGAGAAGAGCGGGACGTATGTGGCCCGCATGGCATAGAGAGCGGAGGACGAGAGCAGCGTGTCAGCCAGGGGAGTCGTGGATGGGCCTCGGGCCCTCCAGTTCACGCGACTGAATTGGGCGCTACTCGCCGCCGCGGCCGTGCTGATAGTCGTCGGCTATGTGGCACTCGCCAGCAGCTCGCCGGTCCTCTCGACGGTGGTGGCGCCGCTTCTCCTGGTTGCGGCCTACGTGGTCCTCATACCGCTGGGGCTCATCCTTTGAGGAGCGACCGGTTGACGACGCGTCAGGCCGGTCATATGCTCCCGGCTTAGCTCAGGGGGGTCGGGGCGCGTAGCTCAGCTGGCAAGAGCGCTGCCCTTACAAGGCAGAGGCCCCTGGTTCGAGTCCAGGCGCGCCCATCACCGGAGGGTGAACCGTCGCGGCCCGGAATCGGGCCGACGACGAAACGATGCGCACAGTATCTAGGCGCGGACAGATGCTCGCTGTAGTAACCCAAGTGGGGGGTAAGCCCATGAAGCCTTGCATAGTCAGGTGCGGAGCTGCGGCCCTCTGGCCGCTGGTAGGATTGGTGCTTTTGGCGACCCTCACCGTTCCCGCGGCCCGAGACGCATACGCGCAGGAGCCCGGTGGACGGTACCGTGTCCTCGTTATCCCCTTCGAGTCTAGAGCGCTGGACCGCAGGTTCGGCGACAAGGTGGCGGACGAGATCCGAGAGCGCCTCGATGATTTCCCCACGCACGCCCCTGTTGAGGAGAAGGACTACAAGCGCGCCCTCGATCAGTACGACCTGGAGGATGAAGAGCTGAACGCGATCAGAGCGCGCCAGCTCGCCAACCTGATGGGTGCCCAGGTTCTCTACTTCGCCACGCTCGAGGCGGTGGACGGTGCCTTCGAGGTCCGGGGCACCTTCATCGACGTCCGCACTGGAGACGAAGTACCTGTGCCGCCTGTCCGCGTCAGTGACAGGAGTGACGAGTCGAGGGATCGGGTGGTCGACGCGACGATCGCAGCGTTCGAGGAACAAGTCCGATTCGTCCGAGCACAGCAGTTCTGTGCCGAGTACGTGGAAAGTCACCAGCTGGAGAACGCGTTGCGCAACTGCGACGAAGCTCTCGAAATCAACCCCAACAGCGTACACGTGCTGTTCAACAAGGGCATGGCCTACCGTGTCATGTTCGAGCAGGAAGAGACCGCTACGGACGGTTGGGCGGACTCTTCCATCGCCTATTTCGAGATGGTGCTCGAGCGCCAGCCGAGCCATCGCGCAGCGTTGCAGAACGCCGCTTTCATGTACTCCCAGTCGGGTGAGGCTGATAGGGCCAGCGAGCTTTACCAGAGGTACCTGGAGTACGACGCGGGCAACGTCCCGGTTCGCATCAAGGTCGCCTACGACCTCGCTAATGCCGATCTGATGCCGGAAGCCATCGCAATCATCCAGGCCGGACTCGAGATCGCCGAACGCGATGTCGATCTCCTGCAGTCGTTGGGCGACTACGCACTGCGTTACTCCTCTACCGACTCCACTTATGTGGACATCGCCCTCGAGGCCTACGAACAGGTGCTCGAGATCAAAGGCCAGGAGACCGACCTCTCGATCGTCGAGAACGCGCTCGCCGCCTACACCCAGGCCAACCGAACCGCTGAGGCGATCGAGTTCGCCGAGTTGGCCCTACAATCGCACTCGGAAAGCGCCCGGCTCTGGTCGCTTTATGCCGACGCCCTCGGTCGCGCCGAGCGGTTCGACGACGCCAGCACCGCCATGGATAGGGTCGTCCAGATCGATCCCCAGTATCCCGCAGCTCTGCTCAAACGTGGACGGTTCAAGCTGCAGGGTGGCGATAGGCAGGCCGCTCTCGCCGACTTCAATCTGGCTGTAGAGAGCGGCGCCTCCACATCCGAGGAGGTCTTCAGGCTCTTCTGGGGTGAGGCACACGGCGCCCGCAGTTCCGGCAACCTAACGGTGGCGATTGGACACTTCGAGACCGCCTCCAATTTCGCTCCTGCCAACCAGAGGCGCGAACTCGAGTTCTGGTGGGGCTACAGCTACTACCAGCTGGGCGAGCGGCAGGCAACGCCAGAGGATGCGTCGGTTCGCGTCCTCGAGCGCGCCCGCTCCAATGTCCAGGCCGCTCAGGGCCACTTCCAGCGGGCCGGGAACGTGCGCCGCGAGGTCCCGCAGCTCCTCGATGCCTGTGAGCGCTGGTTGCTCAACATTGACGCGCGGATCCGCCGCGCCCAGCGCGGCAGCCGCTGAGATCTAGGGATTCGGGGAATCGGGGATTCGGGGAGGTAGTTCCCCGAATCCCCGAATTCTTTTGCTCGACGGATCCCTCGGATTCGCTGCCCCACCTTGTGAATCCCCAGAGCCCTAACTCCGGGACTCCCCAATCGGGGATTCCCGACCCGAAGAGATCCCGTACAAGATAAGTCCTTGACGCAGTGGGGACATGTCACTAGCTTGGGGGTCGGAGTGGGGTAAAGTGGTGGGAAGTGCATTTCTCGCCCACCTAAAGGTGCCCGGATCCCGCCGACCGGGCCCAAGCGAGCCTTCCGGGGGAGGTTTTACTTGACCGGCTTCTTGGGGAGCTACCTCCATCAGCTGGATGAGAAGGGCCGCCTGGCGCTGCCGGCACCATTTCGCCGTGCCGCCGGGGACGGCGGATTCGTCCTGATCCACGCCGTGGAACCGGCGCTGTTCCTGTATCCGGCGCGGGCCTGGGTGGCGGTGGAGGAGCGCCTAGGGGAGCTGCTGCGGCGGCAGCCCAAGGCGCGGGGCAGAGTGTTAGGGCTGACGGCGAACGCGGTCGAGGTGATCCCCGATAAGCAGGGCCGGATCCTGGTGCCGGAACGGCTGCAACGAGCGGCGCAGTTGGATAGTGAGGCGCTGATCGTCGGAGTGCTGGATAAGATCGAGATCTGGAACCCGGAGCTATTTGAAAACACGACGAGGGAGGCCGAACCGGGCTTTGAGGAGTTCGTTCGGCAGATCCTCGTGTGATGTGGCTGGGCCCGGCGCTGGCGGTCGAGTTGGGTGGTGGGCGGATCGTGGGGGAATCGCTCGTCTGTGGTGAGAGGTGCGATGGCCGTCAGTTGCTGGACCCAAAGATTGGGACGGTGGGCAGGTGGCAGGGGGAGGGCTGTGTGGACCTAGGGGTAGGGCAACGCCGTCTGTCCACTGTCCTATTTGTCTGGTGAAGGGGGGTCGTCCGCGCGTCGCGCGCGGTGACCCGCTAACCCGGCAGGAGTCTTGAGCGCCAGCACGTTCCATACGCCGGTGATGACGGAAGCGGTGTTGCGGTACCTGGCGCCCGAGCGGGGCGGCCTGTTCCTGGACGGGACTGTGGGAGGCGGTGGACACGCGGAGGCGATTCTGCGAGCCGGTGAACGAGCCGAGCTGCTGGCCGTGGATAGAGATCCTGAGGCGCAGGATGAAGCGCGTGCAAGGTTGCAGAGCTTTGGGAAGCGCGTCCGGTTTGCAAGAGGCGACTACGCGGATGTGAGTGACTTGTTCGATCTGGGGGAGGGCGCATTGGCTGGAGTTTTGTTGGACCTGGGGGTGTCCTCCCACCAGATCGATGATCTGGAGCGCGGGTTCTCGTTCCGCCAAGGCGCTCCACTCGATATGCGGATGTTCCGCGAGGGGCCGGAACCGACGGCTGCGAAGTTGCTGTCGGGTCTCTCGGCGGATGAACTGACCGAGATCTTTCGCAACTTCGGCGAGGAGCGACGTGCCAGGCGGCTCGCGACGGCGATCGTCGAGAGCCGGGAGGACGTGTCGCTTGAGACGAGCGACGATCTGATGAAGGTCATGGAGAGGGTGTGGGGCAGGGCGGTCGCCGCGCCTGATGCTGCTCGGATCTTTCAGGCGCTGCGCATAGCGGTGAACCGCGAACTCGATTCGCTGCAGCGTGCGCTCCCCTCCCTCCGCGACCTGCTCGCTCCGACCGGCCGCATGGTAGTTATCGCGTACCACTCGCTCGAGGACAGACCGGTGAAGCGCTCTTTCCGCGATTGGAGCCGCAAATGTGTCTGCCCGCCGGGCATCCCCGTTTGTCAGTGTCGGGGTCGGGCGCTCGGTCGAGAACTCACTCGCTCGCCGCAGCGGCCGTCGGCGGCCGAGGTGGAGGGTAATCCGCGGGCGCGGAGTGCGCGCCTTCGTGCTTGGGAGCGAGGCGAATGAGGCTCCGCGGAATGCTAACCGCCGTTTCGGCGATGCTGCTCTTGGCCGGGATGTTCATCGCGGTGCATAGGGGCGCCCGCGGCCGCGTGATCGCCGAGCGGGTCAGCGCGATCGATAATCAGCAGGAAACCGCGTTGGTGCTGAAGAACGAGTTACGACGGAGGGTCGAGTACCTGCGCAGTCGCTCGCGAATCGTGCACGCCGCGCAGTCGTTGGGGCTCCACCTGCCGAGCGAGGATGAGCTGGTGTATCTCGATCTGAGCGATCTGACATCGACGGCGTCGGGAGGCTCCTTGTGAGATCGGAAGCGCGACAGGCTCGCCGCCGCCATCTGAGACACGGCATGCTGCAGCTGGTGTTGCTGTTGGCGTGCGGGGTGGTGCTGGCTCGCGCCTTCCAGCTACAGGTGCTGCAGGGCGAGCGTTGGCAGGCAAGGTCGATCAGCCAGCACGAGTATCGGGATCCGCTCCCGGCGCCGCGTGGAACGATCTACGACCGCGAGGGTCGCGAGCTAGCGGTTAGCCGGACCGACTACGAACTCTACGTCGCGCCGAAGGAGCTGCATGATCCTGAGGCCGCCGCGGTTGCATTGCGGAGCGCGGTAGATCTCGAGCCGGAGAAGGCGCTCCTGGTCGCCGAGGGTAAGGCGGGCTGGTTCCGGCTGCCGGGCCTCTACTCGGCGCTTGAGCTGAATGAGCTAAAGGACCGTTTTCCCCAAGGGCTGCACGCCGAGGCGCGGGTCAGGCGCACGTACCCGCGTGGTGACTTGGGGGCCGAGATCATCGGCCGAGTGAACGAGGTGGGTCGCGGGCTGAGCGGCCTGGAACTCAGCTTCGACTCGGTGCTTGCCGGCCAGCCCGGTGTGGGCCTCTCGCGCAAAGATGCCACCGGCGCATCGGCCGCCTGGCTCATGGTGGAGATAGCTCCGCCGACCCCCGGACACGACATCTATCTAACGATCGATGCCGAGATGCAGGCGTTGGCCGAGTCGGTGCTCGAAGAGGCTGTAGCCGAGTCCAACGCGGCCGGTGGCGATCTGCTGATCCTCGATCCCAAGACCGGCGACCTACTGGCCGCGGCGAGCCGGCGCGAGCGGCTGCGGGGGCGCGAGCCGCACCTGACGGCGGCGACGGAACCCTACGAGGCCGGCTCGACACTAAAACCATTCACGGTGGCGGCACTCCTGGCGGAAGGACTGGCCGAGTTTTCCGACAACGTCGATACGGGCATCGGCCTGTATCGAGCGGCCGGTCGAACGATCCGAGATGAAACACCCCACGGTCGGCTGAGTCTTGCCCAGACACTTACGGTCTCCAGCAACGTGGGGATGGCGATATTTGCCGAGCGCATTCCGAAGGGCGTCCAGTTCAGCTACCTGCGAAATTTCGGCTTTGGGACACCTACCGGTCTCACTTACCCCTCCGAGTCCCCCGGTTTTCTACGACGCCCTTCGGAATGGTCGGCACAGAGCCGCGCCTCCCTGGCTATCGGCTATGAGGTAGCGGTTACACCGCTGCAACTCGTGATGGCTTACGGTGCAATCGCCAACGGCGGCGTCCTCATGCGGCCGCGGCTCGTGCACGAGGCGCGGACTGCCGATGGGAGGATGCGCTGGCAAAAGGGGCCGGAGGTCATTCGCCGCGTTGTGTCGGCGGAGATCGCATCCGCTCTAAGGCAGGTGCTCGCGCACGCCGTGGCCGAGGGTACAGGCCGCAGCGCTGGCGTCCGAGGCCTGAGCGTCGCGGGCAAAACCGGGACTGCCTGGCGCTTCGATGAGGAGTTGGGCTACGACGGGCACTCATATACTTCCTCGTTCGTCGGCCTCATACCGTCGGACGATCCGCAACTGGTGATCTTGGTGAAACTGGACGAGCCGAGCGGGCCGTACTACGGAGGCGCGACCGCAGCCCCGGTCATGCGCACCGCGGTGCGTGCCGCTCTTGCGGGAAGCTACTGGTCGGCGCCGCCGCTAATGGGGGAGCCGGAAATTCCGGACGAACAGGCGGGAGTATCAGCGGGTCTGGCGCCGACCGGTGGCCCTTATGTTTTCGCGCTCGACACGCCGCTGCTCAGGACCCGCGATGATGACGTGAGCAGTGCATTTCGGGTCGCGGAGGTGCTGCCCGACCTTAGAGGCCTGTCGCTGCGTGCCGCCGCACACCGGCTGCATCGGGCAGGTTGGCGGGTAGCCGTGCGTGGAGGTGGACGTGTTGAGTCGATGGAGCCAGCGGTCGGAACGATCTTGCGCTTGGGCGAGCGGGTGCTCCTCTCTGGCAGCGAGCGCAGTCCACCGGTTCAGCCGGGCAACGCATCTGGAGCGGGGTGATACCGATCGCCGATGTCCTCGCGCGTCTCGACTCGGCCGGGCTCCTGCAGGGACCCGGCCCTACGGTTGATCTCGCTGTCACAGGGATCAGCGCCGACTCCCGCCAAGTCAGCGCCGGCGATCTCTACTGCGCGATTCGCGGCTACGTACACGACGGACACGACTTCCTGAAGGAGGCGGAGGCGGCCGGCGCGGTGGCGGCGCTCGTCGAGCACCCACGTGCCGAGCTCGACCTGCTGCAGGTACACGTCAGCGATGGCCGGCGCGCCGCGGCCCTCGCGGCGCAAGTCGTTTTTGGGGAACCCGCCGTCGGCCTGAGACTCATCGGCGTGACCGGCACCAACGGCAAGACGACAACGGTTCACCTAACCCGCCACGTCCTAGCGCGGCGCTTTGCCAGCGGCTCGCTCGGCACTCTGGGTGCCGTTAGCGCTTCCGGCGTGCGCGAGGCAACGGCGTTGACGACGCCGGGACCTGTGGAGTTCGCGGGCCGCTTGGCCGCCCTCAAGCAGGATGAGGTCGAGTGCGTAGTCGCGGAGGTATCATCGCATGCGCTGTCGCAGGGTCGGGTGGATGGGGTGGTCTTCGAGGTCGCCGCATTCACCAACCTGTCTCGCGACCATCTCGACTATCATTCCGACTTCGACGAGTACAGGGCGGCGAAAGCGCGACTGGCGGATCTGGTCTCCGCTGATGGCACGTTGGTCGTCAATGCCGACGAGCCGGCGTGGTCGGATCTACCGCAACGTCGAACGGTGCGCTTCGGTCTGGCAGGCGACGCGGAGTACACGGCCCGCGACATCAAGCTAGGACGCAGCGGCTCTCGCTGGAAATTGGTGGCGCCCGAAGCCGAGATCGAGGTCGAGCTACCGTTGCTCGGAGAATTCAACATCTCGAACGCGCTGGCTGCGGCGGCCGTGGCAAGTGTCCTCGGTATCGAGGCGGAAGTGCTTGGCGAGGCGCTATCCGACGTGTCACCGGTGCCCGGGCGGCTCGAAGTCTTGGCGGAGCATCCACTGGTGCTGCGGGATTATGCGCACACACCGGACGCCCTTCGCCGCGCTCTGGCGGCGCTGCGTCCGCTGGCGAGGACGCGGCTGATCGTGGTGTTCGGCTGTGGAGGCGATCGCGATCCCGGCAAGCGGCCGCTCATGGGGCGGGCGGCTGCCGAGGGCGCGGACCACAGCATCGTCACCTCGGACAACCCGCGGAGCGAGGAGCCCGAGGCGATCATCGCGGACATCTTGCCGGGGTTTGGATCGGCGGACCACGAAGTGGTCGTCGATCGCCGCGCCGCGATCGCCAGGGCACTGGAGATCGCCGGCCCTGAGGACGCGGTCCTCCTGGCCGGCAAAGGACACGAGGACTATCAGATCGTCGGCGATGAGGTCAGGCCGCTCGACGAGGCGCTGATCGTGGCGGATCTGCTCGGCGCCGGTCGGGAAGGCATATGATGCCGCGGTTCTCCTGGACGAGCGAGCGCCTGTGCGAGATTCTAGGTCTCGCAGCGCCGAGCGCGGCCGCACGCACGTACTCGGGTGTCTCGACCGACACGCGCAGTCTTCGTCCCGGAGAGCTGTATGTCGCACTGCGCGGTGAGCGGTTCGACGGGGCCGATTTCGTCGGCGCTGCGGCTGAGGCCGGCGCCGCCGGCGCGGTGGTCGAGCGTCGCCCCGACGATCTCCCGGCCGACTTCGAGCTGTTCGTCGTCGGCGATTCCCTGGAGGCGCTGGGCCGATTGGCTGCAGCGCGGCGGTCGGTTCTGGATCCCATCGTCGTGGCCATAACGGGGACGAGCGGCAAGACGACGACGCGCGAGCTCGCGATGGCCGCCTTGGGGAGCGAGGCCTACGGCAGTCCGGGCAACTTCAATAACCTCGTCGGCCTGCCGCTCTCGATCTTGGCGGCGCCCGAGGGTGTGAAAATCTGGGTGCTGGAGCTCGCCTCGAACCAGCGCGGCGAAATAGAGCGCTTGGGCCGCATCGCGGAGCCCGACTACGCGGTGGTCACCACGGTGAGCGAAGGCCACCTCGAGGGGCTCGGTGACCTGGAGGGAGTCCTGGACGAGAAGCTCTCGCTCCTCTCCACCATGCGGGCAGGGGGCGTCGTCTTGGTTTGCGATCAGCCACCCGACCTGGTGGAGCGGGCACGCGGGCGCTATCCGCAGGTTCGCAGCGTCGGGCTGGACGCGGCGGCCGACGAACGACCGGAGAGTTGGTCGGTCACCGGCGACGGTGTGGTGTGGCGCTGGGGCGGCACGGACTTCGATCTGCGAGGCTTCGGCACGCACCTGATACGCGATGCGCTGTTTGCGGTCGTCCTGGCGTCCCTACTAGGTGTCGATCCGCAGCGGGCGGCCGAGCGGTTGGCGAACGCCGAGTTGCCACCTATGCGTGGTGAGGTGCGTCGGCTTCGCGATCTCACGCTGCTCGTCGATTGCTACAACGCGAATCCGGCGTCGTTTCTAGCTGCGCTCGATGCGCTCAGCGCGCTCGCCGCGGGTCGCCGGCGCGCGGTCCTCGCCGGGACGATGCTGGAACTAGGCGCCCGCTCGGCTGTGCTACACGAGCAAGTGGCGGGCCTCATGCTCGATGCCGGCGTCGAACTGATCGCCGCGACCGGCGCGTTCGTGGAAGCGTTCGCTCGCGCCGGGACCCGGGCGCATGAGGAATTGATCCTCGAGCCGCAGCTGGACGAGGCCTACCGGCAGCTGGCGGCGCGCCTTGCAGGTGGCGAATTCGTTCTGCTCAAGGCATCGCGGGGCATGAAGTTCGAGCGGGCGATCCCCTGGTTCGAGCGCGACTTCGGGGCTGGGGGAGAGTCGGGTTCAGGTACGGCAGGTTAGCGAGGGACGATCGTGCTTTACGAATTCCTCTTTCCGCTGGCCGACAAGCACATTGTGTTCAACCTGTTCCAGTACATCACGTTCAGGGCAGGTGGCGCGACGGTTACTGCCCTGCTCATCGCCTTCGTCACCGGCCCGCCGATCCTCAGCTGGTTGCAGCGACGTGGCATCGGCCAGGTCGTGCGGCTCGACGGGCCACACGCACATCTCGACAAAGCCGGCACCCCGACGATGGGTGGCCTCATCATCCTGGCCGCCGTCGTCGTTCCAACGATCCTCTGGGCGCGTCTCGACAATTCGTATGTGCTCATCGCACTCGGCCTGACAGCAGCTATGGGCCTGCTCGGCTTTGTCGATGACTACATGAAAGTCGTCCAGCGCGAGTCGCGTGGCCTGGTGGCGCGCTACAAGTTCGTCGGTCAGTTCGCTCTCGGCCTGCTGCTCGGTTATCTGCTCTGGCAGTATCCGCTGAGCGACTATCCGGTGAATCACACCACGCTGCCCTTCTTCAAAGAGTGGCGGCTGGTGATCTGGGCACCGTTCTTCATCCCGTTCGTCGCTCTCGTGGTAAGCGGCAGCGCGAACTCGGTGAACCTGACTGATGGACTCGACGGTCTCGCGTCCGGGCTCGCCGCTATCGCCGGCGGCACGTTCGGCGTCTTCGCTTATCTAATCGGCCGCGTTGACGCCTCGGACTACCTGGGCCTCTTCTATCTCCCGGGCGTGGGTGAGCTATCCGTCTTCTGCGCTGCGCTCGCTGGTGCCGCGTTGGGCTTCCTCTGGTTCAACAGCCACCCCGCGGATGTGTTCATGGGCGACACTGGCTCGCTGGCGCTCGGTGGTGCGTTGGGCGCGGTGGCCGTTCTGATCAAAGGTGAGTTCCTGTTGCTGATCGTCGGTGCCGTGTTCGTGGCCGAGGCGCTTTCGGTCATTCTGCAAACGAGCTGGTTCAAGTACACGCGGAAACGTTTTGGGCAAGGCCGGCGCATCTTCCGCATGGCGCCGTTACACCATCACTTCGAGCAACTCGGGTGGCCGGAATCGAAGGTCGTCGTCCGCTTCTGGATCGCCGGGGTGCTCGCTGCGCTGATCGCGCTGAGCACGTTGAAGATACGGTGAGGACTCCCGAGTCGTGGTCGGAGCTCCGGGTAGGAGTACTAGGGTTGGGTCGTAGCGGACGCGCGGCGACGCGGCTGTTGGCCCAGGCCGGCGCCTCGGTTTACGCCAGCGACGTCGTGGCAACGCTGGAGCTCCGCGCCGAGGTAGAGGGCCTTCGCGGACCGGGGGTCGACGTCGAGCTGGGGCGGCACGATGTCGAGAAGTTGGGACGGTGCGACGTGCTGGTGACGAGCCCGGGGATACCCCCCCGTGCAGCGGTCTTCCAGGCACCGGGGGTGCGGTCGCGGCCGCTGATCTCCGAGCTCGAGCTGGCGTTCGGCTTTCTCGAAGCCCCGATCATCGCGGTCACCGGCACGAACGGTAAGACGACGACGAGCACCTGGATAGGGTCGATGCTCGAGCGCGCCGGCCTGCGCGTCGGGGTCGGCGGCAACATAGGGCGAGCGCTATCCGAGCTGGCCTTGGAGAGCGATCGCCGATACGAGTGGGTCGTCGCTGAGGTAAGCTCGTTCCAGCTCGCTCAGATAGATCGCTTCAACCCGGCGATCGGCGTGTTTCTCAACTTGTGCCCCGATCACCTCGATTGGCATGTGGATGTCGAGAACTACTACGCCGCCAAGGCCCGCTTGTTCGACAACGCGGGTCCTGACAGTCGCTGGGTGCTGAACGGAGAAGATCGAGGCGTTTTGGATTTGGCCGCCGAAAAGCCCGGAACTGCCCGCTATTTCCGCGTCGCTTCCCGGCCACCGGGCGGAGAACAGGGGGCCTATCTCGACAGCGATGACGTGTTGGCCGCCCGCTACGGCGGTGAGCAAGTCAGGCTCGTAGCGCGGAGCGAGCTCAAGCTTCTGGGAGCTCACAACGTCGCCAACGCACTGGCTTCCGCTATCGCCGCTGCGTTCGCAGACGTTCCTCTTCCTGCAGTGCGTGAGGGGCTCCGGGGTTTCGAGCCGCTACCTCACCGCCTCCAGCCCGTGGCGGAGAAAGGCGGTGTCCTTTGGGTGAACGATTCGAAGGCGACGAACGTGGCTTCGACCCGTGTGGCCTTACAGGCGATGGATCGCCCCGTGGTTCTGCTGCTCGGCGGACGACCGAAAGGAGAGTCGTTTGCGGCTCTGGCGCCCGACCTGAAGGCGCGGGTTCGCGCGGTCGTCGCCTACGGCGAAGCGGCGGCACAGATCGAGTCCGAGCTCGGCGACGAGGTGACGCTCGTGCGTGAGGACGGACCCTTTGAAGATGTGGTGCGGCGGGCGCGTGCCCTGACACAACCGGGCGACTCCGCTCTACTCGCGCCCGCCTGCGCCAGCTTCGACATGTTTCGCAACTACGAAGAGCGCGGCGAACGATTCATAACGCTGGTGGGTCAGGAGATATCGTGAGAGATCTTGCGGCATCGGTAACGGTAGACGCCTACGTGCCGGCGGCAGGCAGCGCGCGGCGCGATGCCGGTGTGCTGCTCGCAGTCACGATCTTCCTGCTGCTCGCCGGCCTCATCACCGTGTACAGCGCGAGCTCGTTCCTCGCGCAGACGCAGGGATTGCCCGACCACTTCTATCTCCGCCAGCAGGCGAGCAAAGCGCTGGTCGGTCTGCTAGCGCTGTACCTGCTGGCGCGAGTCGACTACCGGATCTACCCGCAACTGGCCTGGCCGTTGCTCGGACTAACGCTGCTCGCGCTCTTGGTGCTCGTGATACCGGGCACCGAAACGATCGCGCCGCCGCGGAATGGCGCGCGCCGCTGGCTCGAGTTGGGTGTTCGTTTCCAGCCGTCGGAGGTTGCAAAGCTGGTGATGGTGATTTGGGCGGCTGCGATAGCGGCGAAGAAGGGGGAACGCATCCGCAGTCTACGTTGGGGGTTGGGGGCGTTCGGCGTCATCTACTTGGCCGTCGGTTACCTGATCATCCTGGAGCCCGATCTCTCATCGGCCGTCGTAATCGGAATGCTCTGCGCGATCGTTCTCTTCGCTGCCGGCGCACGGGTGAGCCACTTCGTGCTGATCGCCCTGCTGGCGCTGCCACTCTTCTGGGAGTGGGTTCGCTCCGCCAGCTATCGGATGGAGAGAATCGCAACGTTCTTCAGCGGTGGGACTGACCCTGCAGGTGCAGGCCACCAGCTGCACCAGTCGCTGATCGCTGTTGGCTCGGGCGGCCTGGTCGGCGTCGGTTACGGCGAGAGCACGCAGAAGTATTTCTTTCTGCCGGAGCCGCATAACGACTTCGCGTTCGCGGTCATCGCCGAGGAGTGGGGACTTATCGGCACGGCGGCGATAATACTGGCGATCGCGGCAATTGGTATCCTGGGGCTGCGGGTCGCGCGACGCGCTCCGGATGCTTTCGGTTTTCTACTGGCCGTTGGCCTGACGGCGCTGATAGTGGTTAGCGCTTTGATTCACATTTGTGTGACCTTGGGCCTGCTGCCGACAACAGGAGTAACGCTCCCGTTCATCAGTTACGGCGGCTCGAGTCTGGTCGTCTGCCTGGCGGCGGTTGGCATCCTCCTGAACATCGGCAGCTGGCGGGCGTGATGACGTGGCATACCGTGCGATTATCGCAGGCGGAGGAACCGGCGGGCACCTGTACCCGGCCCTGAACCTGGCCGAAGCACTGAGGAGGTCGACGCGTAATGAGATCGAGATACTGCTGGTTGGCGCCCAGAGAGGAGTCGAGGCTCGGGTACTTCCTGAGCGTGGTGTCCCGCATCGCCTTCTGCCTCTCGAGCCGCTTCGCCGCAGTCGTCCGTGGCAGAACTGGCGGCTGTTACGGTCGGCGGTCGTGGCGAGCCGGGAGATCCGGCGCCTTCTCGATTCGTTCGCTCCCGACCTGGTGGTTGGTACAGGCGGCTACGCTGCAGGACCGGTCGTTGGTTGGGCGCTCGTCCACCGGCTGCCTACGGCATTGCAGGAACAGAACAGCTACCCGGGTATCACGACACGCTGGCTGGCGCCCTATGTGGACCAGCTACACTTGGGTTACGAGGAGGCGATGAAGAACCTGTGGCCGGGACGTGACACGCTGGTACGCGTTCACGGTAACCCCATACGCTGGCCGGACCAGCGACCGCAGCCCGACTCGGTGCGAGAGGAGTACGGACTGGCGCCCGGACGTGTCGTTCTGATAGTGGGCGGCAGCCAGGGCGCCGCGCCGATCAACGAGGCGTTGGTCGCTGCGATCGAGGCCGTCCACAACGGCGAGCTGCCGGCACTGCCGCCCGACGCTCAGCTCCTCTGGTCGACCGGTCCGTCGCATCACGCGTCGATCTCCACGCGCTTGGCGAAGCTGAGTAGTCGGGTCGCCGTGCGGACGCTGCCGTACATAGCCGAGATGGAGAAGGCGCTCTCGGTGACAACGCTGGCCGTGTCACGGGCCGGCGCGCTCACACTGGCCGAGCTCTGTGCCTGGGCCGTGCCAGCCGTGCTCGTGCCTCTGCCCCATGCGGCGGCCGATCATCAGCGCCACAACGCTGTGGCCATGGAGGAGGCGGGCGCGGCTGTCGTGCTGGATGAGCTCGAGGTGAAGCGGGACCCTGTGGCCCTGTGGCACACCGTCGTCGATCTGCTCAACTGGCCGCAACGACTCGAGAGCATGAGCCAGGCTGCAGAGGGGCGAGGTAACCCGCGCGCGGCGGACGCGATCGCCACCGACCTCTGGCGCCTGATGGAGGACCGTTGACCGAAGCGCACGGTTTGGCTGAGCTGGCTGCGAGCGGCGCCGCGATCCACCTCATGGGCATCGGCGGTGCCGGGATGGCCGGGCTCGCTCAGCTGCTGGCCGAGCGAGGCGCCGCCGTCAGCGGCTGCGACCGTGAGCGAAACGAGACTACTCGGGACCTCGAGAGCCGAGGGATGGCGGTTCACCAGGGACACGATCCGGATCACGCTGACGGCCAGGCCACTCTTGTCCATACAGCGGCGGTGCCGGCGGACCATCCCGAGTTGGAGGCGGCCCGTGCCCAGGGCACGCCGGTGTTGAAGCGAAGCGACGCGTTGGCCGAGCTGGTGAACCGCGGCTCGCTGATCGCCATCGCCGGTACGCATGGCAAGACGACGACCAGCGCCCTGACCGCGATGGCGCTGGAGTCGGCGGGCGTCGACCCGACGGCGCTGGTCGGCGGTCGCGTGCAGACGTGGGGCGGCAACGCTCGGATCGGCGGTACAACCTACGTGGTGGAGGCGGATGAGTACGACCGTTCCTTCCTGTCGCTGTGGCCAAAAGTCGCGGTGGTCACGTCCGTCGAGGCGGAGCACCTCGACACCTACGCGACGGTCGAGGAGCTGGAAACCGCCTTCGATGAGTTTGTGAGTCGCGTTCCCGACGATGGTCGTGTGATCGCCTGCGCCGATGACGCCGGGGCACGGCGCAGACTCGCCGTCGCTGCCGATCACAGTTTGAGCTACGGCATCGGCCATGACGCGATGCTGCGGGCCACGGGCATCAGCTACGAGCCGGATTGCACCCGGTTCACCGCGAGCTTCGGCGGCCGAACGCTGGGTGAGTTCGAGCTCGCCCTGCAGGGGCAACACAACCTTCGTAATGCGCTCGCCGTCCTCTCCGTCATGGTGGCGCTGGAATTGGATCCGCAGGCGGCAGCGCCGGTGTTCGCCCTCTTCACCGGTGTCGAGCGGCGCTTCCAATATCTGGGTGCCGCAGCGGGCGTCACGGTGATCGATGACTATGCGCATCACCCGACCGAGGTGGCGGCGACGCTCGAGACGGCGCGCCAGGCGTTCGCCGGTCGACGATTGGTCGTCGCGTTCCAGCCGCACCTCTACACGCGGACGCGCGCCTTCGCACACGAGTTCGGCGAGATGTTGGCCGGCGCCGATCTGGTGTTCGTCACGGAGATCTACCCGGCCCGCGAGCCGCCGATCCCCGGTGTCTCGGCGGAGCTGGTGGTCGAGGCGGCTCGCAGGTTCGCTGATGCAGACCGAGTGCGCTATGCGGCGGACCTCGAGGAATTGTTTGTGCAGGTGCGACGCGCCTTGAAAGACGGCGACGTCTTCATAACGCTCGGTGCCGGTGACATCACTAGTGTCGCCCACTCGCTGGTGGACGAGCTCAGGCGGAGCCATGTGGATGCGTGACGTGCCGCTGGCTGAATTGACGCGCTGGAAGATCGGCGGCCCGGCGCCCGCCTACGCGAAGGCGGGCTCCGATGAAGAGCTGCGCACGCTTCTAGCCCAGGTCAGCGGTGAGCCCGTTCTCGTATTGGGCCGCGGCGCCAACGTGCTGATCTCCGATGCCGGACCCGGCGCACCCGTGCTGCAGCTGGAGGGTGAGTTCGCCGACCACGAGGTCCTCGAGCAGACGATTCGCTTCGGGGCCGGCGCACAGATCTCAACGGTCGTGCAGACGGCGCGCCGTCTGAGCCGTTCCGGCCTCTGGATCCTCGAGGCGGTTCCGGGGACGATGGGCGGAGCGCTGCGCATGAACGCCGGCACCGCCAAGGAAGGGATCTGGGAGCGAACCCGCTGGGCTGAGGCGATGTGGCCGGATGGTACAGTGAAGCGGGTGGCGAGCGAGGATGTGAGCCCGCGGTACCGCGGGATCGATCTCGACCCGCAGGCCGTCTTTCTGCGTGGTGAGCTCGATGCGCCGCCCGGCGATCCCGAGCGCATCGAGCAGGAGCACCTGAGCCGTAGGGAGGCGAAGCTGAGGTCGCAGGTCTATGACCTGCCGTCATGCGGATCTACCTGGAAGAACCCCGAACCGCCGGGACCGTCTGCCTGGCAGTTGATCGATCGGGTCGGGATGCGTGGAGCGCGTCGCGGCGACGCGCAGATATCGGAGAAACACGCGAACTTCATCGTGAATCTCGGGGGCGCCCGGGCCCAGGACGTGGTCGATCTACTGGTCGAGACGCGTCGGCGCGTCCTCGAGGAGACGGGGATCGCGCTCGAGCCCGAGATCCAATTCTGGGGGTTCGAGGAAGAAGTGTTGCGCGAATTGGGAGCGGTGCGATGAAAGGGCGCAGCGCACTGCCACGGGCGGCATACCTGGTCGGCCTTCTGACGTTGGCCGGGGGGATCGCCGGTTGGGTTTGGGGAGGTCGGCTGCTGGCACGACTCGATTACTTCCATGTACGCCAGGTCGAGGTGGTGGGATCGCGCTGGCTGGCACCCGACTCGATACTGCGACTGGCAGCGATCGACTCGGACCGCACTGTGTGGGACGACTTCTCCGATGTCGGGCGACGGTTGCTTGGGCACCCGATGATCGATGAAGTACGGGTTCACCGGTCGGGTCTACAGGCGCTGCGCATCGTCGTGCGCGAGGTCGAGCCGATCGCCCTGGCGGGCACACCCGAACTCCGCGCCGTGCTCGGTGATGGAACTCTACTGCCGGTCGACCCGGCGGGCACATCGCTCGACCTGCCGCTGTTGACGATGGATGTCGCTCTAAATTCCGACGCGACGCAACTCCGTGTCGGACCGGCGCTCTTTGCGCTCGAGATATTTCAGAAGTTGCAGGAGGTCGACCCAGGCCTGGCAGCGGTGGTCTCAGATTTCCGCCTGCTGGATGGCCAGGGCCTGATGATGAATCTGGTAGTGTCGCAACCGGCGAGACGCCTCGCCGTGCCCGCCGAGATCGACGAGTCACTCGCCCGGCGCGTGCGTGCAACGCTCGCCGATCTGCGAGGCCGGGGTATCGCAGCAGCGCTGGTCGAGGCGCGCTATGCGGGTCAAATCGTGGTCCGGAGAGGACAGCTATGATCGCAACACCTTATCTCATCGGTGCACTCGATATCGGCTCGACCAAGACCTGTGCCGTGATCGGCGAGCTCATCCTCGAAGGTGACGGCCCGGCACAGGTCAAGGTACTCGGAGTCGGCCAGGTAAAACCGAGCGGAATCCGCCGCGACGCCGTGAGCAATATCGAGGAGACGACGGAGGAGATCCGCCAGGCGCTCAAGCAGGCCGAATTGATGGCCGGGATGCAGCCGCGCGGTCTCTACGTCGGCATCTCGGCCGAGTACGTGCAGACCAGTACGTCGAACGGCGTCGTCGCCATCGGTGGAGACGAGATCAGCGAGGACGACGTCGAACGAGTCCACGAGGTCGCCCGCGCGGTCGTCGTGCCGCCCGACAAGGAACTGCTGCACGTCATCCCGCAGGACTACTCGGTTGACCACCGTGGCGGCATCCAGCAGCCGGCGGGGATGATCGGAACGCGGTTGGAGGCCGACGTGTTCATGGTCCTCGGGTCGGGCGCCGCGGCTCGTAACCTCCGTAAGGCAGTCGCCCGCGCCGGCTACGAGGTGGCGCAGCTGGTACTCACCCCGCTGGCGGCAGGGCTCAGCGTTCTTACGACCGAGGAGCGGGAAGTCGGCGCTGCCGTGGTCGCGATCGGGGGTCGCACGACCGAGATCGCGATCTTCCACGAAGGCAAGATCCGCCACGTCGCGATCGTGCCGTGCGGCGGTGTGAGCTTCACCAACGACCTGGTGAAGGGATTGGGCATCCCGTATGCCGAGGCCGAGCGCGTGAAAGAGCGGCACGGCGTTGCCACGATTCAGCTGGTCGATCCGGAGCAGTCGATCGAAGTTCCCGGGCCGGCGCCCGGAGCCCGAAAGCACATGCCGCGTGAGTTGCTGGCACACATTATCGAACAACGGATGGATGAGGTGCTCACGCTCGTGCTGCACGAGATCGATCGCGCCGGCTACGCCCACCGCCTGGGCGGTGGTGTGGTGTTGACGGGTGGCGGCGCCAGTCTCGAAGGCACGCTGGACGTCGCGCAATCGATATTCACGATGCCCGTGCGCTGCGGTGCGCCGGGTGCCGGGCTCACCGGGCTGGCAGACTCGGTGCGTCGGCCCAAGTTCGCCACGGCGGCCGGGCTGATGCTGTTCGGGGTCGGGCGGATCCGTGAGGACCTGAGTAACGGCCGCGGCACGACGCTGCGGGCGCTATCGAAGGTAGGTGGTTGGCTCAAGGAGTTTTTCTAGATGGGAGTTAGGAATCCGTGACTACTAGAGCAATAGAGCAATTGACTAGCGATTTGAGAACCGAACCGCTGAACTCTGAAGTCAAGTAGTCTATTGGTCTATTAGTCTATTAGTCTATGAGTCATGGAGTCACAGTTCACCTAAACCGCTGCAAGAAGTAACAACAGGGAACACATGAACGGGGAGGGGACGAGGATGATTCGATTCGAGCTAGCAGAGAGCGGCGCGCGCTCGGCGACGATGCGCGTCATCGGCATCGGGGGCGGTGGCAACAATGCCGTCGACCGAATGATCGAAGAGGACCTGCCCGGCGTCGAGTTCATCGCCGTGAACACCGACGCGCAGGCGCTGGGCAACACACGCGCACCGGTGAAGGTCCAGATCGGCAAGAAGCTGACTCGCGGCCTCGGGGCGGGGGCGCGACCCGAGATCGGCCGTCAGGCCATCGATGAGAACAAGGACGACGTCGTCCAGGTGCTGCGTGGCTCGGACCTGGTCTTCGTGACCGCCGGGCTCGGTGGCGGTACCGGTACCGGCGCCGCACCGATCATCGGCCAGCTGGCCCGTGAGCTCGGCGCGCTCAGCATCGCCATCGTGACCAAGCCGTTCGAGTTCGAGGGCAAGAAGCGGATGCATCAGGCGGATATCGGGCTGGCCGAGATCCGCAAGGCCGTCGACACAGTCATCGTAGTACCGAACCAGCGGCTGCTGGCCGTCGTCGGCAAGGGCACGAGCTTCCGCGAAGCGCTGAAGCGGGCCGACGAGGTACTTCTGCAGGCGACCCGCGGGATCTCCGACCTGATCAGCGTGACGGGCGACGTAAACGTAGATTTCGCCGACGTGCGTACGGTGATGGCCAACCGCGGACCGGCACTAATGGGCACGGGCAGGGCCCAGGGCGACAACCGCGCCCAGGAAGCTGCGCAAGAGGCGATCTCGTCGCCGCTGCTCGACGATATCTCGATCCACGGTGCCAAGGCCGTGCTGATCAATATTACGGGAAGCAACGACCTCACCATTGACGAGGTCCACACGATCAGCACTATCATCGGCGAAGCGTGTGGTGACGAGGCTGAGATCATCTTCGGCACCGTCCACGATCCGACGTTGGAGAACGAGATCCGCGTAACGGTCATCGCCACGGGGTTCGACGCGGCGGAGCGGGAAGCAGCGCCCCGGGCCGCCCGGCCGAACTTTGGAGCCCGTAAGGTGGTAAGAAAAGAGGTGCGTCTGCCGGCGGCCGAGCGCAGCGTCGCGCCGCTCGAGATCGCCGACCCGCGGGAGCTAGAGATCCCAACGTTTATCAGGCGCCAGATGGACTGAGATGAGGAGCCGTGTCGCGTGAGTCAGAACCGAATCGCGCCCGACGTGTCATCCCCTCCCCGTTCGAGTGATGGGTAGAGGCCTGCTGATCTTTGCGTTTCTGGTCACGGGTGGCCTAACGCTCATTCTGGGGCGCCCTGCCAGCTCGCAGCGGCGGCTGCCCGAGCTGGAGCCCGTTGTGGTCTCCGCTCGTGAAGCCGAGTCGCTGGTTAGGGCGGACACGCTTCGGCGCGGCGAGGTACTGGCTCAAGTCTTAACCCGGCACGACCTGGGTCCCGCCGACGCCGCACAGATTGTCGAGGAGCTGAGCCGCTACGCCAACCCGCGGCGGCTCAGAGCGGGTCTAGCCGTCCACTCCCAATGGACGGCCTGGGACAGCCTGATCGACCTCACGGTCCAGGTAGATTCCGACCACGAGGTGTACTTCGTCCGCGACGCGTTGGGCTGGGCGGCCGAGTTCAACGAGCTCACCGTGCGTGTAGACACCATGCTGATCACGGGAACGATCGCCAGCAGCCTCTACAATTCGGTGATGGAACTGCGGATGCCGGCGGTCGGCGCCCAGGAGCGCATCGAGCGGGTCATGTGGGGGATCTATCGTCCCTTCCAGTGGGCGATCGATTTCGGTATCGACCTGCGGCGCGGCGACACCTATCGCGCCGTCTACGAACGCCACGTCCGTCCCGATGGAACGGTAAAGCACGCCCGCGTGCTGGCCGCCGAGTTCACCAATCGAGGTAGAACCCACCAGGCGTTCTGGTTCGACTCGCGCCGCGAGTACTTCGACGAGGACGGCGGCTCGATGAAGATGGTCTTCCTCAAGGCGCCCGTCGACTTTCGGCGGATCTCGTCTCGATACGCCAGGCGCCGCTACCACCCGACCCTCGGCATCTATCGCGCCCACCTCGGTACCGACTACGCCGCCGACACCGGCACCCGCGTCTACACTACCGCCGACGGTACGGTGACCCGGGCCGGTTGGTGGGGTGGCTACGGCCGCGTTGTAGAGATCCGGCATGTCAACGGGTACAGCACGCGCTACGCCCACCTGAGCTTCATCGCCAGGGGGATAAGACGGGGCACGCGTGTCTCCCAGGGCCAGCTGATCGGCCACGTCGGGCAGTCGGGCCTCGCCAGCGGACCCCACCTCCACTACGAGCTGCTGCGCAACGGCAGGGCCATCGACGCCCGCGGTGTGAATCTCCCATCCGGCGTGGCGATCTCGCAGGAAGAGATGCCGGAGTTCCGGCGAATCAAAGGTAGACTCCTCAGGTTGATGAACGGGGAGTACGAACCGACCACAATATTGGCGGAGTAGGAAACCCCAACCTTCCGCCCCCGCGCCACGTTGCCCCCCACTCGACAGCGCTGTCCAGGCTGAGCACAACCGGGAGCCTGTCACGTCACATAGCTCAGGCCGCAGGTGGCATATATGTCCCGTCTCAAGCGGCTCATCTTCGAGATCCACCGCCGCTNNTGGCCACGGCGTTTCTCGGCGAGGTAGCTCCACCGACCGCGAAACCAGCAGAAGCGACTAACCTGACGGAGGTTGGAGAGGCTGAGGCCGCCGCCGTTCACCTCGAAACCAGGCGCAGACAGCGTTTCCTCACCTGGCGCAATGCGGCCGCAACCTTCGTGGTCGTGCTGGCG